>CAJICO010000375.1_pt1 | contig 9942 bp, 9 predicted proteins | sample 9199701 | NCBI WGS metagenome assembly CAJICO01 (sample SAMEA7708339, study PRJEB35096) | sediment metagenome | biome: marine neritic benthic zone biome [ENVO:01000025]; feature: sediment [ENVO:00002007]; material: shallow marine sediment [ENVO:03000034] sea grass bed [ENVO_01000059] ... | reverse complement strand
GTGGCCCTGGGCCGTTTACGGGCGTAAGAACCATCCGGCATTTTCTAACTGGTCGCTGGAGACTTGGGGCCACTTTCCCCATTTGCAGGTGAGTGCATCCCCTCCATCCGGTCGCAGTCCGATTGACCGGTCGGCCATCGAAAGGGGCATCACGCGACGCATCGGCGCCGTCATCACGAGTTTTTCCATGGCAGCCCCCGTTCTGGCCCAGACTGACATGTTGCTTTCGGTCCCCTCGATTGCGATGGAAGATGCCGCCCGCGTTTACGGACTCGACCGGCGCGAGGTTCCGTTCGGCCTGGATCCGCTGGAATTGACATTATTCCGAAGCGCTACCACAGGCGACCAACCTGAAATCCGTTGGTTTCACGAGCATGTCGCGGCTGCCGCGAAGGCTCTCGTGCCGTCGCAATAGGGACGTCGTTCCTGTTCAGCTAGGTATTCAGAAGTGGAAAGAGCCTATTCGTCTTGCCCCGTTTCAGCGGACAGTTTCAAAAGATCCGGCTGATCGGTCTTCGAAGTCGGCCGGACACACGTTGCCAAGATAGCCATGGCGACGTTTTCGATTGTAGAACACCTCAATGTACTCGAACAGGTCAGCGCGGGCCTCTTCCCTGGTTCTGTACCGCACACGGTTCACACGCTCGCGTTTGAGCACCCCGAAGAAGCTTTCGACGACCGCGTTGTCATAGCAGTTCGCGGCCGCACTCATGCTGCATTCGATGCGGTGGCGAGCCAGCTCTTCCCGGAAGTCGTCGGACGTGCCGAGTTGATTTAGTTTACTGGTGGAAAGGATAATCGTCTACCGACGTAAAGTTAGATTTTGGCACCTATTCGGAAATGAAACGGCTTTCCATTTCAACCTCCTGTTGACGCATCAATTTCCAGGCCGTTTCCATGTGATCAGCCATGATCGACCGCGCAGTTTCCGCATCCCCATCGCGCAGGGCAATAACGAGCTGCCGTTGGTGATCACGGCCCTGTTTCCAAAGCTCAATATTCGGGGGCGAATAAAGGCGGCGGTAAACGGTCAGATCCGCCAGCAAGTTCACCATGAAATCGATCACAAAGCCCAAAAGCGGGTTCCTCGCCTGGCCAGCAAGAATCGCGTGGAAGCGTAGCGAAGCGACATGCTGTTCGCGTTCCTCGCTCAGTGTTTTGGCGGGTTCGCAGTACTCGGCAATGTTTGCTTCAAGCTGTTCCAAGACATCCTCGGATAACTTTCCCGCTAAAGTCGCGGCCAGTTCAGGTTCCAACGTCAGCCGCAACTGGTAGATGTCGCCGATGGTCAAGTCTTTGAAATAGAAATAGTTCCCCAGAAGCGCTTTTGCACGCTGGCGGCTGACCTCGTGAACGAAACTGCCGCCGCCGGGGCCGGTTCGCGTCTTAATCAGACCTTGTGCTTCCAGCACGCGCATCGCTTCGCGGATGGTGCCCTTGGCCATGCCGAAGCGTTCGATCAGCTCGGCCTCGCCCGGCAGCCGGTCCCCGGCTTGCAGCCCCTGTTCAACAACCCAGTTCTTGATCGCTTCGGCGACCTGCACGGGGCGGCTGAGTTTGGGTTCAGTCTTCGAGCGGGTGGTGGCAGGCGGCAAGTTGGTCGTCTCCTATTGGTGTGAGGTCTGGCACGGTGGTGCGGCATATGTCGGATGCGCGCGAACAGCGACCGGCAAAGGCGCAGCCCGGCGGCGGATTCAAGGGATCAGGAAGTTCCGTTCCTTTCTGCTCGGGCGCCCTCAGGGGTTTGCCCACGACCGGCGCGCTGTCGGCCAGCAATTTTGTATAAGGGTGCCGCGGGTTTGCAAAGATGTGTCCGGCGCTGCCGGTCTCGACCACGGACCCGAAATAGAGAACGACAATTCGGTCGCTGACGGCTTCGACAACGGCAAGATCGTGGGTGATGAAAAGATAGGTCAGTCCGAACCGGGACTTCAGGTCGGCCAGCAGGTTCAGCACCTGCGCCTGCACCGAGACATCCAGCGCCGAAACAGGCTCGTCCAAAATGACGATTCTGGGACTGGCGGCCAGCGCGCGAGCGATGCCAATCCGCTGAGCCTGACCGCCTGAAAATTCATGTGGGTAGCGGTCGAGGAACTCTTCGCGCAGGTTCACACTGGCGAAGATTTCGCTGATGCGTCGGTCGCGTTCGGGCTTTGCCATCCGGTGCAGACGCTTCAATGGCGCTTCCATCACCTGGCGAATGGTCTTGCGCGGGTTGAGCGAGCTTTGCGGGTCTTGAAACACGTACTGGATCAGCCTGCCGAACTCCGCCGGGTTTGCGTTGTCGAGCGCGCGGCCTTCGATTTGGATCGCACCTTCCGAGGGCTCCAGCAGCCCCACCAGCGTCCGCGCAAGCGTTGACTTGCCGCAGCCGGATTCACCTACGACTCCGAGCGTCTCGCCTTGCGCCACTTCAAAACTCATGGGCCGCACGGCGCGCACGCCGGGTAGAGCCGGGCCGAAGAGCGGTTTCTTCAACGGGAACGTCTTGGCGAGGTTGTCGACCTTCAGCGCGGGCATCAAACGGCCTCCTCGGGATAGAGGCAGCGCACGGCGCGGAGCGCTGTGCCTTCGAGGGCGACGTCGCCCGCACGGCAGGTCTCCTGCGCCTTGTCGCAGCGGGGGGCAAAGGCGCATCCCTTTGGCAGTTTGTCGACGATGGGAGGCAGGCCGGGGATGGCGGCCAATTCGCGCCGTCCTCCTCCCAACTCCGGCACACAGGCGATCAGCCGCTTGGTGTAGGGATGCGCCGGTGCGTCGAGCACGGCTTTCGTCGGGCCTTCTTCGACGATCCGGCCCGCATACATCACGGCCACCCGGTCACAAAGCTGTGCGACAACTCCGAAATCATGGGTGATGAAGATGATCGCCAATCCTCGGTCACGGCGGAGATCGTCCAGAAGCGACAGGATCTGCGCCTGTACGGTCACATCCAGCGCGGTTGTCGGCTCGTCGGCAATGATCACATCCGGCTCATTGGCCAATGCCATGGCGATGCCCACCCGCTGGCGCATGCCGCCGGACATCTCATGCGGATAGTTGTCGACGCGGGCTTCGGCATTGGGAATGCGCACGTCTTTCAAGAGCTGGACGGCGCGGGCGCGGGCTTCGGCGGTGCTGATCTTGTGGTGTGACTGGATCGCCTCGGCCAATTGATGGCCGACGCGATAGAGCGGGTGCAGGGTGGAAAGCGGATCCTGGAATATATAGGCCACCCGGTCACCGCGCTTTTGGCGGAGCGTCTCGTAGGGTGCGCCGATCAGGTCTTCGCCCTGGAACCGCACCGCGCCGCCGGTGATCACGCCGGGGGGCGAGGCGACGAGGCCCATGACGGAAAGTGCCGTCACGGATTTGCCCGAGCCGCTCTCGCCGATGACGCCCAGGCATTCTCCCGACATTACGGCTAGCGAGACGCCGCCCACGGCGCGGTAGGTACGCTCACCCACATGGAATTGGGTTTCAAGGTCTTGAATAGCCAGAAGGTCGTCGGTTGCCTCTGGGATGTCGCCTTGTCGATCCACAAAGGTCGCCGGCCTGGGGCGCGACAGTGCGCCCGAACGCAATCGCGGGTCAAGCGCGTCGCGCACCCCGTCGCCCAGCAGGTTGATGGACATCACGATAAGGAAAATCATCACCCCGGGCACAACCGACGTATGCGGGTTTGAGATCATCGCCGAGCGCGCCTCGCCCAGCATCGAACCGAGGTCCGCTTGGGGCGGTTGGCTGCCTAGCCCGAGGAACGAAAGCCCGGCAGTCTCCAGGATCATCCAGCCCACGGTGGTCGACATGGCGATGACGATGACCGGCAGGACATTGGGCAAAAGCTCGGTCAGGATGATCCGCGTATGCCCCATGCCCGCGAGCCGCGCGGCATCGATGAACTCCCGACCGGCGAGGCCGACGGTGATGCCGCGAATGCTCCGGGCGAAGAAGGGGACGTTGACGGCGGCGACCGCAATGAGGGCGTTCATCAGCCCGGGGCCAAGGGCGGCGACGATTGCCAGCGCCAGCAAGATATAGGGAAAGGCCATCAGCATATCGACGCCACGCATGATGATGTTGTCGGTTCTCCCGCCGAAATACCCCGCGACGATCCCGATGGCTGAGCCGATGGTGGCGGCGATCAAGGCGGCAGCGACACCGACAGCGAGCGATAGGCGTGTGCCGTGCAGAAGGCGGCTCAGAAGGTCGCGGCCAAGGTGGTCGGTGCCCAGAAGATGGCCCTCAGTGAAGGGGCGCTTGAATCGGTCCGCCGTCGCGGTTGCGTCGGGGTCTTGCAAGGGCAGGATCGGCGTGATGAGCACTAGAAGCAGGATTGCACCAAGCACAACCGCACCCAGTGCCGCAAGACGGTTGCGGAAGAGAAGTCTCAGAAAAATGCTCACGTCTTGATCCTCGGATCAAGCAGGCTTTGCGCCACGTCAACGGCGATGTTGAACATCACATAGCAGGCGGCCACGAATACGACGCCGCCCTGCACCAGCAGTAAGTCCCGCTTCAAAATCGCGTCGACCAGCATTCGCCCGACGCCGGGCCATTGGAACACGATCTCGATATAGACCGCGCCCGACAGGACGAACCCCGCCTGAATGCCAAGGACCGGGATGATCGACACCATGGCGGCACGCAGCGCGTGCCCCATGATTACCCGCCGCTCAGGCACGCCTTTGGCGCGAGCGGTGCGAATGAAGTCCTGCCGCAAGACCTCGAGCATGGCCGAGCGCGCGAGCCGGGCAATGACGCCTGTGGCCACTGCTGCCAGCGCCAGCGCAGGCATGATCAGGTGATTGAGAAGATCGGGCAAGTCTCCGCCGCCGTAGATCGCAAACATGCCCGACACAGGCAGCCAGCGCAGGTTCACCGCGAACAGCAGGATCATCATCATGCCCAGAAAGAAGGACGGCACCGAAATGCCGATCAGGACAACGAAGGTGATCGCCTTGTCGGCCAGCCCGTACTGTCGTGCCGCCGAGACGACACCCGCCAGAATGCCCAGCACCGAGCAGAGCACAAAGGCAGTGCCGGCGAGGATTAGCGTCGCGTTGAAGCGCTCGAGCACCTCGTCGATGACCGGACGGTTGAGCGAAAAGGAGCGACCGAAATCGCCGGTCAACATGTTGCCAAGCCAGATGAAATACCGCTGGACCATGGGCTTATCCAGGCCGAGGTCGCGGTTCAGTTTTTCAACATTTTCAGGTGTGGCGTAAGAGCCCAGGATCGCCGTCGCCGGATCGCCGGGAATGAGCGACATGATCAGGAATACGATGATCGTGATCCCGAGAAGAACCGGGACCGCGGAGATCAGACGTTTCAGGATATAGCCGCCCATCCTTGGCCCCGCGCATCGTCTCTCCGGGGCCGACAAGACGGCCCCGGAGTGCTTAGTTTCAGTTTTTCACCACGCCTTGCAGGTGCAACAGGAATGATGGCTCAAGACCAAAGTTCTCGACCCGGTCATTGGTCACCGCGTTCTGTTTCCAGTTGGCGACAAATACCCAGGGCGCATCCTCTTGCACGATCTCCTGCATTTCGCGGTAGAGCCGTGCGCGCTCGTCCTGATCGGTCGCCGTGCGGGCCGCTTCCAAAAGCTCGTCCACTTTCGGATTGGCGTAATAGCCCGAGTTGAAACCGCCCTTGTCGGGCCAGGCCTCCGAGCGCAGGGCAAGATAGGGCAGCGTGTCGGGATCGTTGGTCATCCAGGCCATCTCGGCCATGTCCGCCTTGCCCTCCAATCCAGGGTTCACTTCACCTAGGAAGGTGTTCCACTCGTAGGTTTCGATCTTGACGTCAAAGCCCACGGCCTCGAGGTCGGCCTGTATGGCGGTGCCCATCGGGACCGGGTCGAGCATGCCCGAACCACCCTCGGTGACATAGAAGGTCAGCGTTGCCCCATCGGCCCCGGCCTCGGCGATCAGCGTTTTGGCCTTTTCCGGGTCATAGGGATAGGGATCGAGCGTTTCGTTGTAGGCCCAAGCAAAGGCAGGCGGGGTCGGGCCCGCTGCGACACTTGCCGTGCCTTCCAGTACGTCGTTCACGATCGCTTCCTTGTTGATCGCATAGTTGGCCGCTTGGCGAACCCGCTTGTCGGCAAACGGACCTTCCTTGGCGTTGAGGATCAGAAACCAGACATGGGGCCCGGCTTGTTCCGCCACGCTGAAGCCATCGCCCGAGAATTGCCCCAGTGAAGTGGGCGGTACCTCGACCATCAGGTCGATTCCACCTGCCAGCATCTCGGCCACGCGGGTATTGGCGTCGGTGATCGGGCGGAAAACGACGGCCTGCGTACCCGCAGCCTCGCCCCAATAGCCGTCATGACGCTCGACAACCACGGCTTCGTTCGAACGCCACTCGGCGAACTTGAACGGTCCGGTGCCGACCGGGTTGCGGCCGAACTCCTTGCCGTTCGCCTCTACGGCAGCAGGCGAGACCATCAAGCCGGTAGGGTATGCAAGGTTCGACAGGAACGGCGCATAAGGCGCGTTCAGCGTGAATTTCACCGTCATGTCGTCGACGACCTCGGTCGATTCCACTGCGCCGAAGAAGAAGGACAACGGGAAAGGCCCGGTGTCGTGGTAAGGGTGATTCTCGTCCAGCATCCGGTCGAAATTGAACTTCACGGCCGCTGCGTTGAAGGTCGTGCCGTCGTGGAAGGTCACACCGTCGCGCAGGGTAAATGTGTATTCGGTGCCGTCCTCGCTGATATCCCAGCCGGTGGCGAGCGCCGGCTCGACCTCCAGAGTGCCTGACTTGTAGCGGGTCAAGCCCTCGTAAACATTCACGAGTATGCGGAAATCGTTCACCGCGGTAACTGCGGCCGGGTCGAGCGACTTCGGTTCGGCAATCTGGCCCACGATCAACACGCCGGGCGGGGTTTGCGCGCTGGCCGGTCCACCTAGACCGCCAACCAAAAGAGCGGCCCCAGCCGCCGCGACCAGGCCCCTTCGGGTCCAGGAAATTAGCGTCATTTCTCGTTCTCCCTGTTGGATTTTCTGGTCAAAAATTATCATGATAAATTGCCTCGGTCAATTTATCATGATAAATACGCTCCATGATAAAGCTTCGAGCCTCATTTTTGAGCGAGCAATGACATTTTCTGTGCTTGCCCGTGATAACGAGACCGGCGCAATTGGCGGTGCGGCGGCCACCGGGTCGCTGTGCGTTGGCGGCTGGGTACTGCGAGGCAGCCTGAAAGCGGGCATGTCCGCGAGCCAGGGCGCAGTTCCTTCGACACTCTGGGGCGAGGACGTCCTCGCCGCGATGCAGTCCGGGCTTAGCACTGTCGACGCTGTCAAAAGTGTCACTTCGGCGGACAGGGGCCGGGCACATCGGCAACTTGCTGCTGTTGATCTTTCCGGAAACACGGCGGCCTTTACCGGCGAAAAGAATGAGGATGTCAAAGGCAGCCTGATCTTTCCCGGCGGCATAGCGTCGGGAAACATATTGGGTAGCGAAGACGTGTTGAGCGCCATGGCAGAGGCCGCCGCCAAATCGGGCCATAGCTTCGAGATTCGCCTCTTAGAGTCACTGAAAGCAGCCCATGATGCGGGCAGCGACTTTCGCGGCCTTTTCTCAGCCGCCTTGCTTATCCTCCACCCTGATCGTCCGCCGTTGACGCTGAGGGTCGACTACCACGCCGATGACCCGATTGGCGCGCTGGAACATCTCTACCGAAAGGCCACCTCCGGGGATTACGCCGAATGGGCGCAGCAAGTTCCCGTGGCATCCGACAAGGAGCGCGTCCTTGACTGACTGGGGTGCGATTGCCGAAAGCCTGCTGAACGACCTGTCGACCTGTTCTGAGCCGGAGCCGGGTGTGACACGCCTCGGCTAATCAAACCATTGCGCGAGAGCTATACTAGTCCAATCAGGTCGCCCACTGCGAGAGAGAGGATGACGGAATGGAGCATATCTTGAATGGCAAAGTTGCGCTGATAACCGGTGCCAGTTCCGGTATCGGACGAGCTATTGCACGTCGTCTTGCCGAGTGTGGCTGTCGACTGGTGTTGGCCGGAAGGGACACGAAGCGACTGAATTCATTAGTTGCCGAGCTTGGAAACGAATCTGTCGCTGCTCCACAAGACCTTGCGCATCAAGACGAGGTCACGCGTGCCTTGGACATCGCAATAGGATCATTTGGACAACTTGACGTTCTTGTTCTGAACGCAGGCCTTTTCAGCAATGTTTTGTTTGAGGACGAGCACATCGAAGTCTCGCAAAGCATGATCGATGTGAACTTCGCCAGCGTCGTCCGCCTTACCCATGCGGCGTTGCCCATACTGAAGAAGCGCAGCAGCGCCGAGATCCTTGGCATAGGATCGATTGCGGGAGTGTCGGACATGCGAAACGAGGCCGTTTATTCGGCGACCAAACACGCCCTGAACGCCTTCCTGCGATCGCTTCGCCGTCAAGTCGCAGATGATGGAATCCGCGTGACGTCGATCCTGCCGGGCACGGTTGCAACCGAACTTTGGAACCTGACCGATCTTGAGGAGATCGAGGCAAGGGTCGAAAAACGCGAAGTTTTGCGTTCAGAAGACATTGCTCGGATTGCAGAGTTCGTTTTGACGCAACCCGCCCATGTATCGATACGTGAACTGGTCGTTCTGCCGCAAGCACAGGATATCTAAGGCCCTACTGATTTAGGCTTGGCGTTCTTACGCGCTTCCTTCGGTTCGCTCCGGGGCGACGACTAGACACCATGCCGACGCGCGACGAAATCCGCTAGGTGCGGGACATAGTCCTCTGGACCGTCGCCTCCCGCCGCGAGTGCCATAGCGAAGCTGTTCTTTGCCGCATTGCCGATTGGATTGGCGATACCAGCAGCGTCCGCCATGCTTTCAAGGTAAGTGAGATCCTTCAAAGCGTTGGTCAGCGTGAATTTGTGTGACTCGCGATTACCCTCCAACGCGTAGCCCATGAATGTCTGATAGAAGCCGCAGTCCATCCGGCTGCCACGGATTACGCTGTCAAACGTCTCGACTGTAATCCCGACTTTCTGCCCGAGTGCCAGTGCCTCGGAATAGAGCGCCGCGTAGCCGAGAGACAGGAAGTTGTTCAAGAGTTTCATGCGGTGCCCATCACCGGGTTTACCAATGTGGACCACCGTGCTGGCCCATGCTTCGATGACAGGCTTCACCCGCTGAAACACCGCCGCGTCTGCTCCAACCATAGCTGATAGTGTTCCTTCTTCAGCCTGAACAGGCGTGCCGCCCAATGGCGCATCAACCAGATGCAGTCCGCGATCCAACAGGGTTTGTGAGAGCCGTGCTGTCGATACCGGGTCGGAGGTCGAACAATCCACTATGATTGCTCCGACCTTCAGACTGTCCGACATTTGTTCGACGACGGCTTCGACCTGTGGCGATCCAGGCAAGCAAAGAAAGACGATTGTAGAACTCTCCGCAAGAGCTCGGATAGATGCGGCCTCGACTGCACCATGCGACAGCAAATCTTCGATCGGCTGGCGATTGCGATGCGCAAGCACACTCAGACCATAGCCCTTGGCCAGTATGTTCTTTGCCATCCCATGTCCCATGTATCCCATACCGATGAATCCGATTGTCTCGACCATTCTGTCCTCCCATGAGCGTTGATCCGATGCCTGCCAACATTTGTCTGCCACCCGTTTGCAGTCCGCAATCCAGAGATTTCCATATGGTCAACTATGGATCACTGAACCGCTCCGGGTTTGCCGGAGGCTGATTGATCTTAGCTACGCGGCCATGTCTGATCTTTCCAGAGCAGCGTAGTAGTTTGCTTCGGCCTCTGCTGGCGGAGTGTTCCCGATGGGTTCGAGAAGGCGACGATTGTTGAACCAATCCACCCACTCCAAGGTCGCGTATTCTACAGCATTGAAGCTGCGCCATGGCCCACGTCGGTGGATGACTTCAGCCTTGAACAGACAATTGATCGTCTCGGCTAGGGCGTTGTCGTAACTGTCGC
>CAJICO010000262.1_pt1 | contig 9996 bp, 9 predicted proteins | sample 9199701 | NCBI WGS metagenome assembly CAJICO01 (sample SAMEA7708339, study PRJEB35096) | sediment metagenome | biome: marine neritic benthic zone biome [ENVO:01000025]; feature: sediment [ENVO:00002007]; material: shallow marine sediment [ENVO:03000034] sea grass bed [ENVO_01000059] ... | reverse complement strand
TCCATCTCGCCCACGACCCACTTGAGCGCCACGACGGCCTTCTTGGGGTCGGTTACGACGGGTGACAGGAGGTGTGGAATGCCGTCGTAAACCGACAGTTCCAGCATCTTCGGATCGATCATGATCAGCCGGCATTCCTCGGGCGTCAGCTTGTAGAGCAGCGACAGGATCATGGTGTTGATCGCCACAGACTTACCGGAACCGGTCGTCCCCGCGATCAGCAGGTGGGGCATCTTGGCAAGGTTCGCAACCACCGGGTCGCCGCCAATGTTCTTACCCAGGGCGAGAGGAAGCCGCCGGTTGCCGTCGCCGTAATCCCGGTTCGAGAGCATCTCGCGTAGCACCACCATCTCGCGCTTTTCGTTCGGCAGTTCGATGCCGATGACCGACCGGCCCGGCACGGTGGAAACCCGAGCGGAAAGCGCCGACATCGACCGCGCGATATCGTCCGCCAACCCGATCACCCGGCTGGCCTTCAGACCCGGCGCCGGTTCAAGCTCGTACATGGTGACAACCGGACCCGGGCGAACGCTCACGATCTCGCCCTTGACGCCATAATCATCCAGCACGCTTTCCAGCATGCGGGCATTTTCCTCCAGCGCCTCGTCCGAGAGGTGGTGGCGTTCCACATTCGCGGGGTCGGTCAGAAGGTTGAGAGGCGGGATTTCGAACTCGCCGATCTCGCCAAAAAGCGACGGCTGGGCTTCGGCCTTCGCACGGCGCGAGGTGGCAGGCTTGCGCGTGCTGTGCTGTACCTTTGCCTTGGGTTCGGGCGTCGCGATGCGATGGGTGGCAAAGCCTGCACTGGCACTGGTCCCAGGATCAATAAGCTCCGGCTCGGGTTGGGCGAATTGTTCGTCGAGCGCGTTCAGTTCGGCAATCTCGCCGTCTTCGTCGAGAAGCGAGATCGACGGTGCCACCCGGGCTTCGTCGTCCAATGGCGGCTCCTCGCGGGTGGCGCCATCAGGGCGCCGCACCCGGTTTTTCACGGCGTCGGCGATGCGGGCACTGATCCGGTCGCTTGGCGCGTTCTCAACAGATGCGGGGGCGGGCTCGGACCGCTTCAGAAGCGACGGCATCAGGTCACTGAAGAAACCGCTCGACGCAGGCTCGTCGCGATAAGCCTTGGTGGCCCGAAGAACCGCCTCGCTGACCTCCGGATCCGGTTCCCGCGAAACCGCCGGCGCGAATTCCTGCGGAGCACGAACAGCGCGGGCTGCCTGCCATCCGCCCTGAACACTACGGGAAAAGAGCGTCAGCACACCGTGGTAGAGAAGGATGATCCCGCCACCGAGGTACCGCAGATAAAACCAGGCTTCGTCCCGGTCAATGCCAAGGACAAAAGCCATCAACGCCAGACCCCCGACGAAGAGGCAAAGCGACAGGATTTTCAGGCCGACCCCAGGCGAAACCGGCAGGATCCCCAGCACCGCCCCGAGTACCGTATCGCCAAACAGCCCACCCAACCCGAAGGAGTGGCCCCAGCCCGCGCTCGGCACATGGGTCGACAGGTAGACCGAGGTGATGGCAACAGCGATGGGCGCGAAGATCAGGCGGCTGATGGCGTATTCCTCGCCATAGTGGAACGCATAGCGCGCGCCCCAGACCGCGCAGATCAGCGCAATTGACCAGCCGCCCAGGCCCGCGATGACATAGATCGGCGAGGCAAAGGCGGCGCCCAGCGATCCAAGCAGGTTCTGCACAGGCGCATCGGTGGCCGAAAGCCAGTTCGGATCATCAGGCGAATAGGACCCCAGCGAAAGAACGATCAGGATCGCAAATCCCAAAAGCGTCAGGCCGATCAGCTCTTTGCCGCGTCGTTCGATGATCGCCTGAGTGTCGCTGTCGAACAGCGGGTCACGCCTTGTCTGATACGCCATGCCTCTCGTTCCTCACTCAAATAAGCAGTCGCGGATTCGCCCGAGTCCGACTGCCAGTTCTTGTTCTTCAGCGACAAGCGCCACACGGATGTAGTCCTTGCCGGGATTTTCGCCGTTCACTTCGCGGGCCAGATACGCGCCCGGCAGCACACGAACACCGGTCTCGCGCCACAGCTTCAGGCTCGCCGTTTCGCCGTTGCCGACATTCATCCAAAGGAAAAAACCGCCGGTCGGGGATTCGTAGCCCTCGATCCCCTGAAACGCCTCGTCTGCCATGCGGAATTTCTCGACATATCGTTGGCGGCTGGTCTCGACATGACCCTCGTCTTCCCAAACCTTCGCCGAAGCCCGCTGGATCGGCAGCGGCAACGGCGCGCCAGCATAGGCGCGAAGCTGGCGGATCTCGGCGATGCACTTTGGCCCGCCCGCCACAAAGCCCGACCGAAGGCCCGGAAGGTTTGACCGTTTCGAAAGCGAGTGAAAGGCCAGCACGCGCTCGGGATCAGCGCCGATATCCTCTGCGACCTGCAAAGCACCCACAGGCGGCTCGCCGCGCCACACTTCCGAGTAACACTCGTCGGCGAAAACGCGAAAATCATGGCGCTCGGCTAACTCCAGAAGCTGCCGCCAGTAATCGTGCGAGGCGATTGCCCCCTGGGGATTCGAGGGCGAGCACAGATACACAATGGCCGTCCGGTCCAGAGTGTCGGCGTCGAGCGCATCAAGATCAGGAAGATGCCCCGTCTCGCGGGTGGTCGGCAGATAAACCGGCATGGCGCCCGCCGCCACCGCCGCCACCGCGTAGACCTGATAAAACGGGTTCGGCACAAGCACCTTCGGCGTACGCCCGTTCTTCGCTTCGGGGCAAAGCGCCATCGCGGCGTTAAAAAGCCCCTCGCGCGTCCCGTTAAGCGCCATCAGCCGGTTTTCTGAAAGTGTGACGCCATAGCGTCTCTGCACCCAGCCGCTGATCGCCGCAAGCAACTCCGCCGTGCCATCGTTGGCCGGGTAGCTGCCGAAATCCAGGTAGCTGTCGGCAATGATATCCCTGACGAAAGCCGGAAACTCGTGCCCCGGCTGACCGATAGTCAGGTTCAGGGGATCGCCACCCGGTGGGTGCACGTCCAAAAGCGCCCGCAAACGCGGCCACGCATGTTCCGGAAGGTTCGCAAACCGCTCGGGAAACACCATCTCTGCCTCAATCAAGGGTCGTTGCGCCCTTTTCCGGCAACCATAGCCAGCCGATGCCGCCCGGTCCATGCCTTTGGCCAAGAATTTTGAGGGGAATCAGTCGCCTTGTGGCTTTTTGACCGCGAGCTGCGCAAGTGTCAGGACAATGCGTCTTCCACCGCAAGACCAATGGCCAGAATGTCTTCTTCCTTGGTGCCCTGGATCATCAGCCCAGCCGAAGGAATGCCAGTGGGAATGGTCAGCGCGGCCAAACCCAGCAGGTTGCCGATCCGGGTATTTCGCAAGGCCCGGAGGTTCTGCTTGGCGAAGAATTCCGCATCATCCAGAAGCTTTTGCCGGTTTGGCGGCAAAATTGGCGCCGACGGGAGGATGACGGCGTGGTATTGGTTGGTCATCGCGCGGTACTTCACGCGCAGTCCTGCAAGGCGTTGCCACGCCGCGATGTAGTCAGCGGCACTTATAGCTTTCCCGTGCAGGAATCGTTCGTGGACGGGAGGGAACATCAGGTCGCCGACGGTTTCAATCTTGTGCCGCCAGGTCGCATAGGCTTCTGCGGGGAAAACCACGCCCGACAACTCCAGGGCCTCGGAAACCGCTGGCAGTTCAAAGGGTTCGACATTCGCGCCCGCGACCGTGAGCCGTTCCGCAGCGTTCCGAAATGCGACCCTTGGCGCGTCGTCGATATCGTCAAAGGCGGATGTCTCAAGACATCCCAAACGCAAATCGGATAGCCGCGGCGCCTCGGGGACTTTGACCGGTTGACCCTCCAGTGTGCCGAGCATCAGCGCGGCATCTTCGACCGAGCGGCAAAGCGGCCCAACCGTATCGAACCATGGGCACAGCGGCACGACGCCTTCCAGCGGCAGCCTGCCGTGGCTTGTTTTCAGCCCGAACAAGTCATTCCAGGCCGCCGGGACACGTACCGAACCACCGGTATCCGAGCCGATGCCGATGGCCGCCAAACCGAAGGCGACTGAAGTTGCGGCCCCAGAGGAAGAGCCTCCGGCAACCGCCTCGACATCGTTCACATTGGGCGGCGACTGGGTTACCGGATTGAGCCCGAGGCCGGAAAAGGCAAGTTCGGTCGTATGGGTCTTGCCGAGGCAGATGAGTCCGGCGTCGGAGGCGTTTTGAAAGACGGCTGCGTCCCTTTGCGGAACCCGTCCCTTCAACATGGCGCTGCCTGCCTCTGTCGCGACGCCTGCCGTATCGTAGAGATCCTTCCAGGAAATCGGCACACCATCCAGGGGCGAACGGCGCAGTCCCGCCTTTGCCCGATCCGCCGCCGATCGCGCTTCCTGTCGTGCCCGATCACCAGTCATTCTTGCATAGATGCGCGTGGCATAGGGGTGGCGTTCGATCGCTTCGAGGAAGGTCTCGGTCAGATCAATCGGGTCTATCTCGCCCGTTTCAATACCTCTCCCCAGATCGGCGGCATTTGCTGTTAGCCAATCTTCCATCCCGCTCTCCTTACCGACGGGCGGAAGGTAGCGGCAGTGCGGCACATGGACAATGCTTGGCCCGACCCCATATGCAGAAGGCATGACACCCGATGACGACATCCTGATCGCAGGCGGCGGATTGAACGGCGTGACCATGGCGCTCGCGCTGGCCTCGGCCGGATTTCGGGTGACGCTCGCCGACCCGGTGCCTGCCAGCCTGCAGGCAGCCGACAATTTCGACGGGCGCGCTTATGCGCTCGCGATCTCTTCCGTGCGCGTGCTTCAAGCGCTGGGCGTTTGGAACCGTCTGGACGATGTGCAGCCCATCCTGGAAATCAAGGTCACCGATGGCCGCGCGGGCGAAGGCCCCTCTCCCCTGATGCTGGCCTTCGACCACGCCGAGATCGAAGAAGGCCCCATGGGGCAAATGGTAGAGGATCGGCACCTGCGTCCCGCTCTGCTCTCGGCGGCCCAGGCGGCGGGGATTACTCGGCTAGAGGATCGTGTTGAACGTTTCACGGTGGATGCCGCCGGTGTCTGCGTGACAATGGCTTCGGGGCACCGGCACCGCGCCCGCCTGCTGATCGGCTGCGATGGGAAGTCAAGCCTGGTGGCGAAAGCCGGAGGAATCAGACGAACCGGCTGGACGTACGGACAAACCGCGCTGGTCTGCGCCGTCTCTCACGAACGTCCGCACAAGGGCATCGCCCATCAATTCTTCATGCCTGCAGGGCCCCTCGCAATATTGCCGCTGACGGGCAATCGCGCGTCCATCGTCTGGACCGAGACGGACAGGCGCGCCCAAACCATTCAGGAGATGGATGATGCCGCCTACCTTGAAGAACTGCGGCCGCGTTTCGGTGATTTCCTGGGCGAGATCGGACTTGCGGGCACCAGGGGAAGCTATCCGCTTTCCCTATCCCTGGCCGAACGTTTTGTCGGCGAGCGTGTGGCATTGGTCGGCGATGCCGCCCATGTCGTGCACCCCATCGCCGGACAGGGACTGAACGCCGGGCTGAAGGATGTGGCGGCCCTGGCCGAAGTGCTGGCCGATGCCTGGCGGCGCGGCGAGGATATTGCCAGTCCCCTTGTTTTGGCCCGCTACGAACGCTGGCGCCGGTTCGACGTTGCCAGCCTGGCGGTCGCGACCGATGGGTTTAACCGTTTGTTCTCGAACGACAACCCGCTGGCAAGAGCCATTCGCGACCTGGGCCTGGGGCTGACAAACGCCCTACCCGGTCTAAGGCGGGGCCTGATCCGCGAGGCTGCGGGCCTGACAGGCGACCTGCCAAGGCTGGCCAAGGGTCGGCCACTTTAGGCAGGTCACAATTTCCGACAGAGAGAGAGCGTGCTATTCAAGCTTTCTTGCCTCATCCACCAGCATGATCGGGATACCATTCCGGATCGGATAGGCCAGGTGCGCGGCCTTGGAGATCAACTCGTTTGCAGCACTATCATAGGACAGAGGAGCGCGGGTTTCAGGGCAGACCAAAGCTTCAAGCATACGGCGGTCACACTTCTGCCCATCACTCACTGCAGCAGCTCCTCACCGCCGCCGCGCATGGCGAACTCGATCAGGGTGACCAACGTTTCGCGCCGCGTCTCAAGCGATGGTGCTTCAAGCAGCGCCTGCTTGTCCTCGGGCTCGAACGGACAAAGCATAGCCAGCGAGTTGATCAGTAGCTCGTCCTCGGCATCTTCCAGCGACTCCCAATCGGTTTTCAGCGCCTCTGCCTCGAAGAATTGCCGGAGCAGCGGGAAGAAGATTTCGCGTTTCATACCCGGATCACTTTCGGCCGCGCCAAGATCACGGTCAAAGCCGTTCCAGGACACCTGGCAGCGGCGATAGGGTGTGAACCCATCAATCTCCTGGATAACGCGAAACCGCGAGATGCCCGAGAGTGTGACCATGTACCGGCCGTCCTCGGTCTCGGAAAACGCGGTCAGTCGCCCAGCACAACCGATAGCGTGCAGCGTCGGGCTCCCCTCGAGCTTGCCATCGCGTGGCTGGATCATGCCAATGATGCGATGGGGCGTTTTCATCGCGTCTTCCAGCATCGCCAGGTAGCGCGGTTCAAAGATGTGGAGCGGCAGGCGCGAGCGCGGCAGAAGCAATGCCCCAGGCAACGGAAATACCGGGACGGTGTCTGGCAGATTTGATGCCGAAAACATATGGGCCACAGAGCCCGCCCTCCGGCTTTATGCAAAAATCATTGAAGACAGTTTTCGGCGGCCGTTCAAGGCAATTGGGTCATTCGGCTTGAGCGCATCAAATATCGTAAACAACTGGGTCTTTGCGGCACCGTCGCTCCACTCGGCATCGCGGCCGAAGAGATCGAGAAGCAGGTCGACCGCCCCTTCGAGGTCTCCGGATGCGTGAAGCGCCTGGGCGAGATCGAAACGCACTTGATTGTCGTTCGGATCCGCATCGAGTTTCGCGCGCAGCTCGGCAACCGGCCCGGCCTCTGCGGCCTGCTTGGCAAGGGCAATCTGGGCCTTGACGGCTTCGAGTTCCGAGGACGAGGCAATCTCTTCCGGAGCATTTTCCAGAAGCTGCTCTGCCTGATCGGCCTGATCAAGCGCGAGGTAGCTCTGGATAAGCCCCGCATAGGCTGCCGCGTTAACCGCATCCTCCTGAAGGACGGCCGCAAAGACCTGTGCCGCGTCCGCGGCCGCGCCCTCGGCCAGCATCTGTTCGGCAGAGGCGACGGCTTCGGCAAGCCCGCCACCGGCCTCACCGCCGGCCGTGGTGATCAGCTTGTCAATGAACGCCTTGATCTCTGACCCGGGAAGCGCGCCCTGGAAGGCATCCACAGGCTGGCCCTGCCAGAAGGCATAGACCGTCGGGATAGACTGCACCCGAAGCTGACCGGCAATCATCTGGTTCTCGTCGACATTGACCTTGACCAGTTTGACTGCGCCACGCGCATCGGTAACCGCCGCTTCCAAAGCCGGGGTCAACTGCCGACAGGGTCCGCACCAAGGGGCCCAGAAATCGACAATGACCGGCACCGTCTGGCTAGCCTCAACGACATCTTCCATGAATGTCGCTTCGCTGCTGTCCTTGATCAGATCAGCCGTATCGGCTGCGCCGGCGCCGTTTGGATTGAGTTCCAGCATTGGATTTCCCCGAAAAGGTGTCGTTGCGGGTTATATGCTATCGAAGGGGCCAGAACCAATACCCAAGCGAAAATATTGCCCGCGCGAAACTGTTCGAACAGTATTGCAAATTTCTTCGAAGAAATTTGGCTTATAGTGCCAAGGCAGCACGTTGCTTCCTGGTGAGCGGCAGGCACCCGGTAAGTCCTGCGGGCAAGACAAGCCAAGCCCCTGCATCGTATAGGTTTTTCGCCAGTTCAGGCTGGTTTGCAAGGGTCAGGGCGGCGCCGTTCAGCTCCAGGATGGCGGCCCCTTCCGGCAGGCTGGACATCAACGCTTCACTGGGGAAGAGAATCACGGCAGCGGGCGCCACATCGCTGAAACGCATGACCAGCGCCATCAGCGCGATCCAGGCCATCAGGACCAGGGGCAGCGCCAGAGCGATCCGCTTAATAGTCGTGGACATGCTCAAGCCGCGCCTCACCCAGCGATCGCAGTGCCGCGGCCAACCCGCTTACCGGCACGACGACGAGATGCCGCCAGTCGCCATACCCCTGCCGCCTGAAGGAGTAGAGCGCATCGGGCATGACGGGTTGATCGCTGGTGACGGTGAAAAGAATGTCATCATTCCCGGCAATCTCGACGATTTCAGCCCCGCGTCCCGCCAGATCAGCCAGAATGCCCGTCATGATGCGATAGCGGTCGGTCTCGATCAGAATGCCCTCGGCGCGTTCCTCAATCACCGTCACGCCGCTCACCCCGGCCAGCACCTCAGCCGACAGCCCGGACACGACCGAGCGGATACGAAGCTCATCCGCCCCGACACCCGCCACGGCCTGCGCGATGACGCCGGCGTATTTCGACTTGACGGTGAACTCGATGCCGAGCGCAATCCTGCGTTCACTGTCGCGAAACCCGGTGCTGCCTTCCGCCCTCAAAGCGTCGACATCGCTGACAAAATCCCACTTGTACCACGGCGTCTGCTGAAGAAACCCTGCGTATGCCTCGGCCTGCCGCGCGCTAAGATCATCAAGCGGCGCCCTGTCCTCTCCACGGACAATGGTGGCAATCCGCCCCAGCGTTTCCTCGTAAGCCGCTTTTGCCAGCAGTTCGGCGGTGAAACTGACCCCGATCGTATAGATCGTCATCTTGGTATCGGTGGTAATCCCACCCATCTCGGCCGACGTTTCCGCGAGGGGACACAGCGTTGTCCAGAACCCGGCAATCGCGCGCAAATACCCGAAATCATGGGGATCACCCGTCGCAATCACCTGGGCATAGTCGTCGTACGCGTGAACGATGTGCCACTCGGGATAAGTCATCAGCGTCCGGCTTTCCGCACGCTGCCATTCCGGCTCGGTGATCAGGCTTTGATAGCTGTCACCCACAGGCTCTCCCCGGCAGGCCAATTCGACATACCCAACCGGAAGCAACAGCAGAATGATCAGAACGACGAAGGCAAGGACAAGCCGCTTCAGCCACCGCCAGAGAAACCTCATTCCCGCTGTTCCCAGTTCAGGCTGGCAATCAAGGCCCCGGCGCCAAGAGCGATGTGGGGCAGGTTGGCCATGATCTTGAAGGTGAACGGCAGATCGAGAACGCCATTGGTGAAGATACCGAAATCCAGATAGCCCGACCCGGTGGCAAGCCCCAACGCCCCGTCACCCAGATATAGCGCGCCGAAGATGATCAGGAACGACCGCGCCGCCCGCGACGACACCAGCGCCGCCACCAACGCCCAGAGCGCCGAGAAGAAGTGCAGCGCGTCATCAAAGATGTCGAGCGCGAAGACCCCGAAGGCGACCCCCTCTTCGTCCGTGACGCCCGGGATATAGTTCAACGACGCCGCAATCATCAGCGAGACGAAATAAAACAGCGCGACCTTCTGATAAAGCGTCATGCCATCCACTCCAGATAATTGTCCCAGAACTGGCTTCGGAACAGCCGATCCGGGTCAAGTTCCATCTTCCGTGCAACGAACTCGCGCGCACGTGGATAACCCTTCAGAAGCTGCGACTTGGTGGCATGGGGCCGGTACGGCAAATAGTAGGTTCCGCCGATTTCCAAAGTGCGTCCGATCAGTTCCTCGGTCATGCGCCGGTGATCCTCTTCGGCACGCACCGTCATCTCCTGGCTGAATAGCATCACGCACGCGATGCGCGGCCCGGGCACGTAGGACAGCACGCTTTCCCGGTCAGCCGCCACGTAGCGAAGCGTGATGTTCATCATCTCCTGATAGCTCGACGGGATGACCTCCTGACAGGCGGTGACGAAATCGGCGAACCGCTCCGGCGGCACGAAGTATTCATGCAGGATGTCCGTCCGCGTGGGATCCCCATCGTCCAGCGTCGCGACTGGTTCGTTGATCAACGAATTTCGTGTCG
>CAJICO010000020.1_pt1 | contig 10045 bp, 8 predicted proteins | sample 9199701 | NCBI WGS metagenome assembly CAJICO01 (sample SAMEA7708339, study PRJEB35096) | sediment metagenome | biome: marine neritic benthic zone biome [ENVO:01000025]; feature: sediment [ENVO:00002007]; material: shallow marine sediment [ENVO:03000034] sea grass bed [ENVO_01000059] ... | reverse complement strand
TGAGCCACGAAGCCTATTCCGATTTCTGCACCGCCGTTGCACCCCAATTTGCCGGAGTGCCTGGCCTAGTTTCGAAAACATGGCTCTCAGATCGTGAGAAAAATACATATGGCGGCGTTTACATTTGGGAAAGCCGTGCTGCCATGGAGGCGTTCGCTGCCTCGGATCTCTTCAAGAGCGTTGCCAGCAACCCAAGCCTCGCAAACATGACTAGCAATGATTTTGAAGTTTTGGATGCACCTTCTCGCGTCACCTGCGGGGCGCCAAAACTTGAGGAGGCGGGTTGATGTTGATGCACATCATTTCTTCGTCGCGTTGTTGGAGAGGAATCCGGCCTCGAATAACCGAGATCAATACAATCACGGGCAATGCGTTCATCGAAAAGCTCGTTTCGATCGCCATTGCTGTAGTCTTTTCAGTAGCTTGGTCTTTATGGTGGTGACCTCTCAATAAGCTGCCGAGAGCCTATAGCGACTAATTAGTCGTCTTTAATAAACGCCCCAATCCGCCCTACCGCCTCGCGGATATTCTCCTGGCTGTTGGCGTAAGACAGCCGGATGTAGCCCTCGCCCAGGATGCCGAAATCCGGGCCGCCGATGGTAGCGACGCCGGGGCCTTCCAGGAGGGCGGAGGCCAATTCCTTGGCCTTCTGCCCGGTGCCCTTGATGTTGTGGAAAGCGTAGAAGGCGCCCTTGGGTGTGATGCAGGAGACGCCGTCGATTTCGTTCAGAAGGTCGACCACCAGTTTCCGGCGGGCGTCGAATTCGGCGACCATTTTCCCCACCTCGTCCTGCGGCCCGGTAAGCGCTTCGAGGGCCGCCCATTGTGCCGGCGCGTTGACGCAGGACCAAGCGTTGACCGCCAGTTTCCGCACCTTGTCGTAGAGCCCGTCCGGCCAGACGGAATATCCCAAGCGCCAGCCGGTCATGGCATAGGTTTTGGACCAGCCGTTCAGGAGGATCAGGCGGTTTCGGATCTCGGGGTAGGAAAGGAGCGTCACATGCTCCTCCCCGTCATAGAGCATCTGGTCGTAGATCTCGTCGGACATGATCGCCACATGGTCCGGCAGCCCCGCGACCAGCGCATCGATTTCCGCCCTGGGCGTGACGCCGCCGCAGGGGTTGGCGGGGGAGTTGACGATCACCAGGCGGGTACGTTCATTGATCAGCGACAGGGTTTCCGCCGCCGAGACGGCAAAGCCGTTCTCCTCGCGGATGGGGATCGGGATCGGTTTGGCGCCGGTGAATTCGATCATCGAGCGGTAGATGGGAAAGCCCGGATCGGGGTAGAGAATTTCCGCGCCCGGTTCGCCGAACATCAGGATGGCGGCGAACATCGTCACCTTGCCGCCGGGCACGATGATGACATTGTCCGGGTTGACCTCGACCGCGAAGCGGCGGTTCAGGTCGGCGGAAACCGCTTCACGCAATACCGGCAGGCCGGTGGCGGGCGTGTAGCCGTGGTGGCCGTCGCGGAGTGCTTTAACCGCCGCCTCTACGATGTTGTCCGGCGTGGGAAAATCCGGCTGGCCGATGCCGAGGTTGATGACGTCCTTGCCCTGTGCGGCAAGCTCTCCCGCCCGGGCAAGTACGGCGAAGGCGTTTTCTTCGCCGATGCGGTCGAAACCGGGGATTGTGGTCAGCATGTCGGCCTCAATAGGTTGCGCGTCCGCCGGAGATGTCGAAGACCGAGGCGGTGGTGAAGCTGCATTCGGCGGAGACCATCCAGGCGACCATGTTGGCGATCTCTTCCACCTCGACGAAGCGGCCCCGGGGGATGCGGGAGAGCATGTATTGGACGAATTCTTCAGTCATCTGCTTGAGGATTTCTGTATTTGCGGCGGCCGGCGTGATGCAGTTGACGGCGATGTTCTGTGCGGCGACTTCCTTGCCGATGGCCTTGGTGAAGCCGATCACGCCCGCCTTGGAGGCCGCATAATGCGAGGCGTTGGGGTTGCCTTCCTTGCCCGCGACCGAGGCGATGTTGACGATGCGGCCATAGTTCCGCTCTTTCATGCCCGGGATGACGGCGCGGTTGGTCAGAAAGGTGCCGGTAAGATTGATGGTGATGACCTGGGTCCAGAGGTCGGGGTCCATGTCTTCGACGGGCGAGACAGCACCGGCGATCCCGGCGGAGTTCACCAGGATGCTGATGGGGCCGAGAGCGGCTTCCGTGGCGGCGCGGGCCGCTTCGATGCTGGCCGGGTCGGTGATGTCGCAGGTGAAGGGCTGTGCGCCGAGTTCAGAGGCGGCGTCGGTATCGGGGTCGATATCCCAGACTGCGACTGTCGCGCCGGAATTCAGGAGCCGGGCGGCGACGGCAAGTCCGATGCCCTTGGCGCCCCCGGTGACAACGGCGGTCTGGCCGTTCAGGTCATAGCTGTTCATTACATCACCGCTCCGATTTGCCAGGGGACGAATTCATAATCGCCCAATCCTTGCGCTTCGCTTTTCGAGGCTTCTCCGCTGGCGACCCGGAGGAAGAGTTCGTAGATTTCGCGGCCCTTTTCCTCGACGCTGGAGTCGCCGGTGAGGATGTCACCGGTGTTGATGTCCATGTCACCTTCCATGCGGGCGTACATCTGGGAATTTGTGGCGAGCTTCACTGTCGGCGCCGGTTTGGAGCCGAAGGCCGAGCCGCGGCCCGTCGTGAAGCAGACGAGGCTGCAGCCGCCCGCGATCTGGCCGGTGACGCTGGCCGGGTCATAGCCCGGGCTGTCCATGAAGGTGAAGCCGCGCGCCGTGACCTCTTCGGCGTATTTGTAGACGCCGGTGAGTGGCGAGGTTCCTCCCTTGGCCGCCGCGCCGAGGGATTTTTCGAGTATGGTGGTCAGCCCGCCTTTCTTGTTGCCGGGTGATGGGTTGTTATCCATCGAGCCGCGGTTGCGGGCGGTGTAATCTTCCCACCATTTGATCAGGCCGATGAGTTTTTCGCCCACTTCGCGACTGACCGCGCGGCGGGTCAGCAAGTGCTCGGCGCCGTAGATTTCCGGCGTCTCGGCCAGCACGCCCGTGGCGCCCTGGGCGGCAAGCAGATCACATGCGTAGCCGAGGGCCGGGTTGGCTGTGATGCCGGACCAGGCGTCCGAGCCGCCGCATTGCAGTGCCACCTTGAGTTCGGAGGCGGGGCAGGGTGTTCTTTCGACCTCGTTGGCGATGGGGAGCATGGCGCGCACCTTCTCGATCCCGGCTTCAATGGTGCGCTGCAGACCGGCGACATTCTGGATGTTCATGGTGTGGAACAAGGGCCCCTGCTTCAGCCCGTAGGCTTCCAGGAGCCAGTCGATCTGGTTCATCTCGCAGCCCAGGCCGACCATCAGCACGCCTGCGTGATTGGGGTGTTTCGCATAGCCCCACATCACACGCTGGAGCGCTTCGAACCCGTCGCCGTCGCCCTGCATGCCGCAGCCGGTGCCGTGGACGAAAGCGACCACGCCGTCGACATTTGGGTAGGCGGCCAGTTCTTCGGGGCCGAAGGCATCGGCGATGCGCCGCGCGGCGGTGGCCGAGCAGTTCACGCTGGTGACGACCGCGATGTAGTTGCGGGTGCCGACCTTACCGCTCTCGCGGCGGTAGCCCATGAAACTGTCGCGCTCGCCCTCGGGCACCATTGTGACGGGGCGGAGATCGGTGCCGAATTCATAGGCCACATCGGTGTTGCGGACCTCGGTATTCTGGGTGTGGACATGATCGCCCGGGGCAATGTCCGCAGAGGCGTAGCCGATCAGCTGGGCGAATTTGCGGATTTCGCCGCCTTGGGGGATCGGCGCGGTGGCGATCTTGTGGCCGGAGGGGATCAGGCCGGTGGTGCTGGTGCTTTCAACCTCGGTCCCGGCTTCGAGAGCGCGGGTGGCGGTGACGACGTTGTCCGAAGGGTCGAGCCGGACGAAATGACTGGTCATGAGAATTCCCTGTTGGGTGATGCGCGGACCGTATCAATCCGCTGCAGGGGTGCCAAGGTGTTCGCCTTCCGGGCTTTCATTGGTTGCCTTTCGTCCTCGCGCCCGGAATTTGAGGCCCCGGGTCAAGCCCGGGGCACCCTGAACTAGCCCGCCGGCAAATCCTCATCGATATACGTCTGCACAATCGAGGCGAAATCGGCGTCGGCCTGGAACCCTAGTGCCAAGGCGCGCTCGGGTGCGAAATCGCGCGCCCAGCTCTTGACGATTCGTATGATGGTCTCGTCCGGTTCGCGACGGATCAGCGAGACCGCCTTTTCGCCGGCGACATCGCGGAGCGCCTCGATCTGCTCGGCAACCGTGCAGGATACACCCGGCATGGTCAGGGCGCGGCGGTCACCGATCGCGTCCTGATCGAGCGTCGCCGCATGGCGCAGAAACCCGGCCGCCGACTTGGGCGAGGCATGCCAGTGCCGCACCGTATCCGATACCGGCAGGATCGCTTCCTGCCCGTTCAAAGGCTCGCGGATGATGCCGGAGAAGAATGACGAGGCCGCTAGGTTGGCTTTGCCCGGACGGACACAGATCGTGGGCAGCCGGATCGACAGGCCATTGAATATCCCCTTGCGGATGTAGTCGCCCAGCATGTGTTCGGAAATCGCTTTCTGGGCGCCGTATGATGTCTGAGGCGCGCAGAGAAAATCGTCGCCGATCTTTTCGGGGAAGGGCGGGCCGAAGACCGCGATGGAAGAGGTGAAGACGATACGGGGCATATACGCCCCTTCCGATGCCTCAACCTGGTCGCGGAAGGCTTCCAGAAAGTTGCGGAAGGCCATCATGTTGATGTTCCAGCCAAGATCGAAGTTCGATTCCGCCTCGCCCGACACGATGGCCACAAGGTAGTAGACAAGATCGAACCGCCTTGCCGCCAGCGATTGCAGGGCCACCGTATCCGCGACATTGCCGACGATCCGCTCTTTCGCGGGCGCACCGTCTTCGGGGAAGGTCATATCGAAAAGCGTAACCTCGTCCCCGGATGCCAAGGGATCACTCGCCAGCCGAAAGGCGAGTTTCTGGCCAACCATGCCGCCGCCGCCGATGATCAGAATGTTCATGAGAGCTGCCTTTTGCTTCCTCTGCCGCCTAGCCAAACTGCGGGGATACGCCGGTGAGTGCAAGCGGGTGGAAATCCGGCAAGCGCTCGGCTAGGGGTTCGAGGCAGCAATGGACAGGGAGAGTGCGGCCATGAAGCTGGTGCGGTACGGAGATATGGGGCAGGAGCGCCCGGGGCTGATCGATGCGGGCGGCGTGCTTCGCGATCTATCAAGCGAAATCAGCGATTTTGACGGTGCCCATCTGGGCGACGAAACGATGGATGGCCTGCGGGCGCTGGATCACGGCGCTTTGCCCGCGGTGCCGGGAGAGCCGAGGCTTGGCGTGCCTGTCGCCGGCATCGGCAAGTATATGTGCATCGGTCTGAACTACAGCGATCATGCCGAAGAAGCCGGTATGGCGATCCCCGAACATCCGATCCTCTTCATAAAGGCCAATTCGGCCATCTGGGGTCCGAGTGATCCGGTGTCTATCCCTCGCGGCTCGCAGAAGTCCGACTGGGAGGTTGAGCTTGGTGTGGTGATCGGCAAAGCCGCGAAATATGTCACCGAGGCCGACGCGCTTGACTATGTCGCCGGTTATTGCGTCTGCAACGATGTGTCCGAGCGGCATTTCCAGCTTGAGCTTTCCGGCAATTGGACCAAGGGCAAGTCCTGCGACACCTTCGGGCCGACCGGCCCCTGGCTGGTGACGCGCGACGAAGTGCCAGACCCGCAGGCGCTGGAGATGTGGCTTGAGGTGAATGGCCAGCGGATGCAATCGGGCTCGACCGCGACCATGATCTTCACCGTGGCGCAATGCATCGCGCATCTTTCGCAGCTTTGCACCCTGGAGCCCGGGGACGTGATTTCGACCGGGACACCTCCGGGTGTGGGCATGGGGCAAAACCCGCCGCAGTATCTGAGGGCAGGGGATGTCATGGAGCTTTCGATCCAGGGTCTCGGCACCCAGCGGCAGGAGGTGCGCGAAGATGCCTGATTCCATTCGGGTCCTGCGCCTTGGCAGGGGGCCTGTCGGCATTGCGGATCGGCTGGATGCGAGTTTCCAGGTGACTGCCGCTGAGACGGCAGGTGATTTCGAGGCTGCCCTGGCCGCCGGCGAGGGGATCAAGGCGATCGCCATGTTCGGTCACTGGCGGATCGACTCCTCGGTCCTTGACCGGCTACCCGATTTGAAAGTTATCTCCAACTTCGGCGTCGGCTATGACACCATTGATGCCGAAGAGGCGGCCCGGCGCGGCGTTTTGGTGTCCCACACCTCGGATGTGTTGAACGACGAGGTGGCCGACACGGCGATCATGCTCTGGCTAGCGGTCAGCAAGGAGTTGATCCCCTCGGAAGCCTGGGCCCGCTCGGGCCGCTGGGAAAGAGAGGGCAACTATCCTCTGACGCGTAGCATCCGCAATCGCAAGGTCGGCATTCTGGGTCTGGGGCGGATCGGCCTGGCCATTGCCAAGCTGGCCGGCGTGTTTGGCGCTGAAGTGGTCTATCACGCCCGCTCGGACAAGGATGTGGCCTATGGCTACTACGCCGACCTCGTGGCCATGGCGCGGGATGTGGAGGTGTTGTTCGTTATCACGCCGGGAGGCGCCGGCACCCGTCACCTGGTCAACCGTGACGTGCTGGAGGCATTGGGGCCAAAGGGCATCCTGATAAACGTTGCGCGCGGCTCGGTGGTTGACGAGGCCGCCCTGATCGAGGCCTTGGCCACGAGCAGGTTGGGCGGTGCGGGCCTTGACGTGTTCGAGAAAGAACCGGCAATTCCTGCCGAACTGAAGGCCTTGGCCAACGCCGTTCTCCTGCCTCATGTGGGCAGTGCCACGGTCGAGACCCGGCAGGCCATGGGCGATCTGGTTTGCGACAACCTTGACAGTTGGGGCCGTGACGGACGAGTTCTGACCCCCGTGCCCGAGTGCCGGGCGTTGAACGGCTGACTATGGCACCGAAGTTTGGCACCAGTGGACTGCGGGGGTTGGCAAGCGAGCTGACGGACGATCTCTGCGCCACTTACGCTGCGGCTTTCGCAGCACTGCATGAGCACAATGGCACGATGTTCGTGGGTCAGGACAGGCGCGACAGCTCGCCCCGGATTGCCGCCGCCGTGGCGCGTGGCGCGGCTTCGGAAGGACTGAAGGTCATCGACTGCGGGGTTTTGCCCACGCCCGCCATGGCGCGGGCCGCGCTCGAGGCGGGGACGATTTCGATCATGGTGACGGGAAGCCACATTCCCGCCGATCGAAACGGGCTCAAGTTCTATACGGCCGGAGGCGAATTCACCAAAGCGGACGAGGCGCCGCTGGCCGAGGCGGTCGCGGCGAAGCCGCCGCCGCAGTTCGGGCAGGCCGTGGTCGAAAACTCATCGGCGCCGAAGGCGGATTATGTGGCGCGCTATGCCAGAGGGTTTCGGCAAGGAATCCTTCAGGGCCGGAAAATCGGAGTTTGGTTGCACTCTTCGGCGGCCAGTGAGGTGCTGCCGGAGATCCTCGAGGCGCTCGGTGCCGAGGTGGTGCGATTGGGGCGTTCAGAGGTGTTCGTGCCGGTGGACACCGAAGCTGTCGATGGGGAGACGCGCGCGACCATTGCCAAGTGGGTCGCCGAAAACGGGCTGGACGCGCTCATTTCGACCGATGGTGACGCCGACCGTCCGCTTTTCGTGGACGACAGAGGGGATGTGGTGCCGGGCGATATCCTTGGTCCCGTCGCGGCCCGGCGATTTGGGGCGGATCATGTTGTCACGACGGTATCGGCGAACACCATGGTCGAGGCCATGGGATCATTCGCCTCGGTCACCCGTACACGGATCGGCTCGCCCTATGTGATCGCCGAAATGGAAGCGGCGATGGCAGGCGGTGCCAAGGTTGTGGGCTATGAGCCCAACGGCGGGTTCCTCCTCGGCTGGCACGCAGGGGCGTTGCCGGCGCTGATGACCCGGGACGCGACCCTGCCTGTCCTGGCGGTTCTGGCGGCTGCCGTGGAGGCGGGTCTTTCGGTTTCGGCGCTGGTCGAAAGTCTGTCGGCGCGACGCACGGCCACTGACAGGCTGCAGGACATACCGCGCGAGGCGTCATTGAAGATCGTCGAGGCCATTCTGGCGGGTGACCATGAGGTTCTTCCCGATGGCCTTGGCGCCCTGGCATCGGTCGATCAGACCGATGGCGCACGGCTGACATTCGAGACCGGACGCATTCTCCACATTCGTCCTTCGGGCAATGCCCCCGAACTGCGCTGTTATGTGGAGGCCGAAAGCGAAGAGGTGGCTACAGAGCTTTTGCGTTCGGCACTGGCCAATCTGAAGCGCGCTGTCGCCTGAGGGGTTTCGCCGCCTGTCGGCGTCGACCGACCGGGGGTTTCGCCCCCGGACCCCCAAAGTATTTCGAACAGGAAGAAGCACGGTTTCATCTTTCGCCAACATACGTCGGGAAAGGTCCGGGGAGGTCAGGACCCTTTTCGGCGGAGCGGCTGCAAGGCCGACGAATGCCTGGTTTCAGGTCGAGGGCGGCCGGAACACGCGGGCCATGACGATCGGGGTCAGATACATCGGTATCTGGTAGCAGCCAATGAAGATGAGAAGCGGCTCGGCGGTTCCGGGCGGCAGTGCCACAAGGTAGAGGGCGATATTCCGGTTTCCGGCCACGATGGCGTTGCCCGGTTGAGCGCCGAGGAAATAGGCGGCGGTCTGCAGGCCGAAGTTGGCAACCAGAACCGCAGCGAGCCAGTAGAGGACGTTGAGCGGCGCCGATTTGAGCGCCGGAGACAGTGCCGCCATCAGTCCGACAACCACAATCGCCAGAAGAATGGCGCTGGCGCCGTCGATGGCGCGGGTGGCTTTCGCATCCGGTTCGGGTAGGAACATCGCGCGGGCGACAAATCCTGCCGAGACCGCCAGCAGAATGACCAGAAGCAGGCGCGCAGCGGCGGCCAGTGCTTCGCCCGTGTCGCCAAGGCCCGGCATGAGCCAGAGGGCCGGCAGGGCGGTCAGCGGAAAGAGCGCGGTACCAAGGATCAAGAGCCGCATCGGCGGGGCCGGGTCGTGCCCCATGAGTGCTGTGAAACTCGGGCTGCCCGACACCGAGGGCGCCGAGAGCATCAGCACTAAGGCGAGGGCCAGCGGATGCGTCGCCACTCCTGCCGCAAAGACAACCGCCAGCCCCATGAGCGGCAAGGCGAGTTGATAAACCAGGACCAGCCACCACGTGCGGCGCAGATCGTCCAGGCTGCCGAGTGCGGCTTTGTGCCCGATGCGGAACGCCGCCAGGAACAGAAGCAGCGAGACCAGTTCGGGCAGGTAGCCCTTGAGAAACTGGGCAACACCCTCGAGCGTCAGCCCGGCAAGAAGGCCAATGACAAGACAGGCCCGGGCGTGGCGGTGGGCGAGGTGCAGGAGCCTCAGGTCAGGCCCCCGGTCGTTGTCGTATGTTTTCCGGCAGCCAAGTGGCGAGGTCGGGGAAGGCGATCAGCACGAAGACCATCAGCACCATGATCAGGAACATCGGGATGGAGGCCTTGGCGATGAAGCTCATCTCGTGGTTGGTCATGCCCTGCAGCACGAAGAGGTTGAACCCGATGGGTGGCGTGATCTGCGCCATCTCGACCACCACCACGATGAAAATGCCGAACCAGATGAGGTCGATGCCGGCTTCGCGGATCATTGGTTCCACCACCGCCATGGTCAGCACCACCGAGGAGATGCCGTCGAGGAAGCAGCCGAGGATGATGTAGAAGACCAGAAGCACCATCAGCAATTCGAAGCGCGACAGCTCCCACTGGGCGATCAGGTCGGCAAGGCCCCGGGGCAGGCCGGCGGTATGGTCGAAATGGCCGTGGGATGCAGCGACACACTCGACCCTTCCGAAATCGAATCCGAGCCTGTCCGCATTACGCTCCAGGGCATAGGCCTCCGGGCCGGAATCGAACAGTAGGGTGCGTTCCTTGCCCTGTACAACAGTGGTGATCGCCAGGGACAAACCCCAGGCCCCACAACACAGGCATCCCCCGCCAAATTCCGTGGCGCCAGCCGCAATGTGGTTGGGGATTT
>CAJICO010000580.1_pt1 | contig 10085 bp, 4 predicted proteins | sample 9199701 | NCBI WGS metagenome assembly CAJICO01 (sample SAMEA7708339, study PRJEB35096) | sediment metagenome | biome: marine neritic benthic zone biome [ENVO:01000025]; feature: sediment [ENVO:00002007]; material: shallow marine sediment [ENVO:03000034] sea grass bed [ENVO_01000059] ... | reverse complement strand
GGCTTGAGACGGGCTGAGCGGTCTCCTAGCTTCCGATCATGACCAAACTTGATCCATTTCGTTATTTCAAAACGAGCCGCGAGATAATCCGCCTGGCGGTTATGATGTATGTTCGTTTTCCTCTGTCGCTCCGCAATGTCGAAGATCTGCTGCACGAGCGTGGCATCGATGTCAGTCATGAGGCTGTGAGATTCTGGTGGCACAGGTTCGGTCCGATGTTTGCCGCGGAGATCCGAAAACGCCGAATTGCCGGCATGAAATCGAGCAAATGGTGCTGGCACCTGGACGAGATGTTCGTGAAGGTCAACGGCGAGACGCACTAACTTTGGCGGGCCGTCGATCATGAAGGCGAAGTCCTGGAAAGCTTCGTCACAAAGGCGCGCGACAAGAAGGCCACGCTAAAATTTCTAAAAATAGCAATGCGCAAACACGGCCGACCCAAGGTGATCGTCACGGATCTGCTGCGCTCATACGGCGCCGCGCTGAAAGAGATCGGTGCCGCCGACACACATGAAACAGGCCGGTGGATGAACAACAGGGCAGAGAATTCGCATCTGCCGTTTCGACGACGCGAGAGGGCTATGCTTCGTTTCAGATGAATGCGAAGTTTGCAGAAATTCGCCGCCGTCCATGCCTCAATTTACAACCTGTTCAATTCGGAAAGAAACCTTCAATCACGACCCAATTTCAAACTCAACCGTGCCGCCGCTGTTGCTGAGTGGCGCGGTCTCTGCGTGGTATAAGGGACAGTGCGACTGTCCTAGCAGAGACGAGTTCGAGTTAGTCTGCCAGCACCCCGAAGTTTGCCAAATTCGCCGGCGCACTATCTTCCGGCTAGACCCGGAAGCGCATTGGCGGTAACGGAACCTCAACTTCCCGAAGGAACAAGAGATGAAGCTTCGCAATATTGCGATAATCGCGCATGTCGACCATGGCAAGACGACATTGGTAGACGCCCTGTTGCAGCAATCCGGCGCTTTTCGCGAAGGGCAGGCGGTCAATGAACGGGCAATGGACAGCAACGACCTCGAACGCGAGCGGGGGATCACGATCCTGGCAAAGGCGACATCGGTTGAACTGCCGGGCACCCGTATCAACATCGTGGACACGCCTGGGCACGCGGATTTCGGCGGCGAGGTTGAGCGCATCCTGTCGATGGTCGACGGCGTCGTACTGTTGGTCGACGCAGCCGAGGGGCCAATGCCCCAGACGAAATTCGTAACCTCAAAAGCGCTGGCCCTGGGTTTGCGCCCGATTGTTGTGCTGAACAAGATCGACAAGCCGGATGCCGAAGCTGATCGGGTGCTTGATGAGGTATTCGATCTGTTCATCGCGCTCGGTGCGTCGGACGAACAAGCCGACTTCCCGGTACTTTATGCCTCAGGCCGGTCTGGGTGGGCTGACGACACTTTGGATGGTCCGCGAAAGGACCTTACAGCGCTTTTCACCAGGATTATCGACCATGTGCCCGAGCCGTCCCAAACGGCACACAAAGACGAGCCTTTCCGGATGCTGGCAACCACTCTGGGGTCCGATCCCTTCATCGGCCGGATGCTGACCGGTCGGGTGGAAAGCGGACGTCTGAAGACCGGTGATACTCTGAAAGCCCTTTCCCGCGAGGGCAATCTGGTTGAGCGGTTTCGGGTTACCAAAGTTCAGGCGTTTCGCGGTCTCGGCTACACCGCGATCGAGCATGCGGACGCTGGCGACATTGTCACCCTGTCAGGTATGGCGAAAGCGACGGTCGCGGACACACTCTGCGATGACGCAATCAGCGAGCCCCTTCCGGCGCAGCCGATTGACCCGCCAACGATCAGCGTGACGTTCGGTATCAACGACAGTCCGCTAGCAGGCCGCGACGGCAAAAAGGTTCAGTCCCGCGTAATTCGCGAACGGTTAATGCGTGAGGCCGAGCAGAACGTTGCGATCAAGGTGACGGACACCCCGGGTGGCGATGCGTTCGAAGTCGCGGGCCGCGGCGAGTTGCAGATGGGTGTGCTGATCGAAAACATGCGGCGCGAGGGGTTCGAGCTGTCAATCTCGCGACCTCAGGTCGTGACGCGGCACGAAGGCGGTCATCGGCTGGAACCGATTGAAGAGGTGACCATCGATGTCGACGACACATATTCCGGCGCGGTCATCGAGAAAATCACCGGCCCGCGGCGCGGCGATCTTGTGGAAATGCGCCCAGCGGGGGCGGGCAAGACGCGCATCGTCGCTCAAGTCCCGTCGCGTGGTCTGATCGGGTATCACGGCGAGTTTTTGACTGACACGCGGGGCACCGGCGTGCTTAACCGAGTATTTCACGACTGGCAGCCCTGGCGCGGTCCAATCCCGGGCCGGCGGGCCGGGGCGTTGGTCTCTATCGAGACAGGTCAATCGGTGGCGTTTGCACTCTTCAATCTTGAAGAACGCGGTCGGATGTTCATTGGCGCTCAAGAACAAGTCTACGGTGGAATGATCATTGGCGAGCATTCTCGCGAAAACGATCTTGAAGTGAATCCCCTGAAGGGCAAGAAGCTGACCAATATTCGGGCCTCCGGCTCGGACGAGGCGGTGAGACTGACCCCGCCAGTACGACTGACGCTGGAGCAGGCAATTGCTTACATTGACGACGACGAACTGGTCGAGGTGACCCCAAAGGCGATCAGGTTGCGGAAGCGTTTCCTTGACCCACACGAGCGCAAGCGCAAAGCGCGCGCTGCCAGCTGACCCGTCGCGAATCCCTGGCGTCCTCGAAAGAACCAGCCGACCATTCGACGAGGCACAGACAAAAGCAGCCATTCACTGCGCTCTGACGAACGACAAGAATGGGTTAATTTCATTGAAAAACCTCGCACTTGATCGAGGGGCGGCTCGCTGATTCAATGCCAATTGGCGGGAGATTGGCGATGATGGGACCTAAGCAAGAAGCGCAAGCGGCACTGTTCTACGAGTTCTCGCTCGAGGGTCATGTCCCGCAAGATCCCTTGCTTACCATGCAGCTCGTCGGTGACCGAAGCCTGAGCTCGGTGAGACAACGTGCAGATCGAGGGCGAGACAAAGTCATCGACGCACAACTCGGAAAGCCAGAGGATTTCATGCACCAATTGCGGTGGGAATGTCGCCAACGGCAAGCCAACGAAAGGGCTGATGGTGGTCTATCCCATGACACTTGTTGAATCTGATCTGAAGTTCGAGCCGACTTTCCACATCTTTCATCGGGAAAGAGTCATGGACGTCGCGGATGGCTTGCCGAAGTTCCTGGATGCCCCCAAGGAAGCTGGGTTTAGTGGTGTGCTTGACGAGGAGACTTCCGCAACAGGTTGGCGTGCAAGGGAGATCAAGCTCGATTAACTGATCAACTTTGCGGTTGCGGCCAATGTCCGCAATACGGGTCGCGACCGCAGAAATCTGAGTTTGCCACAGTTGTCCCAAAGCGCTTGCCGAGGTGCGTTCGCTGGTAGCAAGCAACGCCCGACCATCAATCAGTTCCACCAGCCTGACGCGCCCTCGCGTTTCGGCATCCGTCCGGCCATGTCCGCACCTTCTGGCAACGGCTCGACATCAAAAAGGAAACGCTGCGCCGGATTGAGGCGCTTGTAGAGGCCCTCCGTCAGGTAGTCCCTTTGGAAGAGCTGCTGCGGAAGGTCGCGCCGGGTATAGGTCAGGTGCAACACGCGGCGCCGCGCACCAGAAGCGTTGGCCGTGCCCGAGTGCCAGAGTGCCGAGTTAATGATCACTACCGAGCCGGCCGGCGCTTCGACGAGGATCTCCTTTTCATGCGTCCCGGCCAGATCGTTCGGGACCAAAGCCGCTTCCTCCGGTGACAGCTCGGGCGGTTCCCAATCGCCCCAGTTTACATGGGGGATATTAACCGACGGCCACTTGTGTGAGCCGGGGATCACGCGGGTCGGTCCATTGTCGCGCGTCATGTCGTCGAACAGGAAAAGTCCGTTGGCCACCCACCAGTCGTCCTCAAATTTCTTCGGCACGTCGGCATGAATGTCTTGGTGGCCCTTGCCCGGCGACGGTTCGCGGAGATTTGCGCCGTGAAGTTTGAACTCACCCAGCAGGTGCTGGCTCGCCCCAAGCATCGGGGCGCAAATCAGGCAGGGATCGTAGGCATCCGTCTTGTTGAAGACATTCGAAACGCGCGGCGCGCCGGGCTCGATGTGAACTTCATGCCCGCCCCGGTCGCCTTCTTCAGCGCTCAGGCGATCGAACTCGGCGCCCATTGCGCGTGCTTCATAAGGCGAAAGGACGTCCTCCTCGATGAAGAATCCGTTTTCTTCCAGGGCGGCGCGCTGATCATCGCTCAGAAGCGCACCGGAGAACCCCAGCTCGTGCAAAGCCTGTTTCGTGTACATACCCTTCTCCTCCCAAAACCAGCGGCTGAAGCCGACAGCCTGAAGAACAGGCTAAACCTAACCCGCGATTCGGTCCAAGCGACCGACCATATTGGCGGCAATGCCGACGCGTTCCGAAAGGTTCGAATTGCGGCCAGGAGTATTCCCACCGAATTATTGAAAGTCGCAGGAATGGACGATTCTGACTTTGGGAGGGAGGGCAGCTGGGGCTATTGGAGCCCGAACGAGCGCATCATGACCAAAGCCCCTGCCTTTCGCTGCTTCAAGACCAGTCCAGAGATCATCCGCCTTGCTATGATGCATTCCGTGCGTTTCCCATTGTCGCTGCGCAATGTCGAAGACTTGCTGCATGAACGCGGGATCGACGTGAGCCGTGAAGTGGTCGGATACTGGTGGCATCGGTTTGGTCCGATGTTGCGAGATTACCCCGGCACAGACACGGTGCCGGGGTTTTGATTTGTGACTGACCTTACCCCAATAGCGCATTGTCGTCGCGTTTGACGACCACGATGGAGGAGCGGGGAAGGGAGCCTTCGCCGTCTGGGAAGGTGCCGCCGGGGTGTTGGATGCCGACGAACATGGTACGCTTGTCAGCGGACCATGTCAGGCCGGTGACTTCTGACCCGTTGGGACCGGTCAGGAAGCGGCGGATTTCACCCGTGACCGGGTCGCCTGCCAGCATCTGGTTGTTGCCCATGCCGAGGAAGTCGCCCTCGTTATCATCGTCCCTATCCGTCTGAATCCAGAGCAGGCCTGTCGTGTCGAACTGCATCCCGTCAGGCGAGTTGAACATATTGCCCGCGTTGATGTTGGCCGTACCGGCATAGAGCCCGTCGGTATAGACGTCCGGGTTGCCTGCCATAACGTAAAGGTCCCAATCGAAGGTTGAGGCTGCATGGTCGTCGTTGTGCGGGCGCCAACGGACGATCTGACCGTAGCGGTTGATCTCGCGCGGATTGGGGGCGTTGGTGACCATCGGCTCACCCGCTGCATTGGTGCGGACGTTGCCGTCGTCGTCCAAGGCACCTCGACGGGAGTTGTTGGTGAGGCAACAGTAACCTTCGACCGCTGTTGGATTCACGGCAATCCACTCTGGCCGATCCATGGTGGTGGCACTCACGGCGGTGCCTGCCATGCGGGTGAAGATAGCGATTTCGGCCTCGGTCATGCCGGTATCTTCGGGCGTCAGAGCGAGCCAGATACCGGTGCCATCGTCGTTAAACTTAGCCACATACAGTTGACCTTCACTGAGCAGCGTCGAGGTATCACCGCCGGGTACGTAAACATCACGGCTGACCCATTTGTACATGTACTCGCCTCGTTCATCGTCACCCATATAGACAACCACCTGACCGTTCGGGGCGAGGGCGTAGGCCGCATTCTCGTGTTTGAAGCGGCCGAGAGCGGTGTGTTTGACCGGAGTGGCTTCCGGATCCCAAGGGTCGATTTCCACGATGTAGCCTGCGCGGTGCGGCTCATTCGGGTTCTTTGAGATATCAAAGCGTTCGTCGAAGCCGTGGTAGTTGTAGCGGCCTGGGTCGACTTTGGTGGAGACACCGTAACGTTTGAATCCATTGGTGTGGACCTCATCCAGCGACAGTTCAGAAGTGGTGCCGAAGTAGCCGTTGAAGTTTTCTTCGCAGGTCAGGTAGGTGCCCCAAGGCGTGCGGCCCGAACCGCAGTTGTTGAATGTCCCGAGCGACTGTGTGCCGGTTGGATCGGCGGCAGTCTTGAGTAGACCGTGGCCTGCAGCGGGCCCGTCGATTTGCATCGGTGTGCGGTGGTGGATGCGGCGGTTGTAGGGGCTGTCGACAACGACGTTCCAGCCGCTGTCATCCTCGGTCACTTCTATCACGGTCACACCTTGGAAGTTCTGCAGGCGGTTGACGTCATCTGCAGAGACGGGTTTGCCTTCCTGTTCCGATGGCAGGTTGATCTTGGTGTTTACATATTCGGAGTTCACGACGAGCAGCTCGGTGTCGCGTTGGTGGAACAGCTCCATACCATCCGTGTTTTCACCGAAAACGCGGTCAGAGCCTGCGGTCGGGATGCCCGCAGCAGCATCAAAAGCAGGCGCATCGCTGAAGAGCGGGTCGCCCCAGCGGACAAGCACATCCCAGTTGTATCCGTCGGGCACATGGACAGTGCCATCGGTTTGCGGGGCAAGCTGGTCGAAGGCGAAGCGTGAGGCCTGCTGGGCCATTGCGGAGCTTCCATTGAGCAGACCGGTTCCCATCACCGCAGCGCCGGAGCCGAAGGCCAGGGCACCACCTAAAAATCCGCGACGAGAGACCGCGCGTTCGACCACGCGGTCAAAGTCTTGGACTTCTTCGCGCGGGAATTTCATCTCGTCTTCGTCGTCGAAAGACAGCTCGTCATAGTTGATTTGGGTCATGTCCCCTCCTGTCGTGGCGGAATTTTTCAATGCGCTCGGAGGCTAGCGAGGGATTATTACGGTTATACTGCAGACACGTAACGGGAAGGTGTCAGCAGCCAGAAATCGGGGCGGCTATAGTCCAAAAATCGAACGGTTTTTCGGTCTCCTCCGGACTTTTTGCGCAGCTGAGATTATCGTGTATGGACATCGGAAAACGCCATTCAAATGGCGCGAAAACAAGGCTTTTCCTCGCAATGCCGAAAGGCGGCTCCGTGCCAAAGTTTGGCCTTGGTGTATTTCGCAGCATCCTCCAGCGAGCGACGAGGGCACGGATTTGCTGCCGGTTTGTGTCAATCTGTCAGTTGGAGTGTTTTCGAAGTTACTACTATCAACTGCTGGCCTGACGGTTATTCGGCGGCATGCCTCATGTGGAGGATGTCCAATTTGGACGACATGACAGCTTGGCATCCCTTTTGGCGTCTTTTTCGAACCAGCGCGAACATCGGCGGCGTGAAGTAGAAGCTAACGACAGTGGACAATAGGACACCGCCAGCGATGGAAACCGCAAAAGGCGGCCAGAAGGCGCCGCCGTCCAATATGAGCGGCAGAAACCCTCCAAACGTCGTGACCGTCGTGGAAAAGATGTGTCGGCTGGATCCCGTGACAACACGTGCCATGGCGTTGCGGTCTCCCGCCGCGGCTTCGGGATCGTTTTGCAACGCCGTCAGAATGATGATGGCAGCATTCACCGATACACCAATTGAGCCGATGACCCCAATGATCGCCACGACCCCGAACGGGTATTGCATGATCGCAAGCGACAGCATCGACAACCCGGCGGCCAGCACACAGACCACCAGCGTCACCGATGCCAGACGGAACGAGTTGAAGGTCAGCACGATCGTCGCCACTGTCAGTGTCACGATCAGACCAACCGAAGCCAGAAGGTTGCCCACGGTGTTCGAGCGCGCGTCGCTATCGCCACCAAGGCTCAGCGCATAGCCCGCCGGAACCTCAAATCCGCGGTCATCCAGCGCCCCCAAAACCTTTTGAAGCGCCTCTTCAGGCAAGACATTGGGGACGAGGAAGGCCTGAACGGCGTTCTCGCGCACGCCATCGACGCGCGTAATGATGCTTTGAGCGGGTTCGACCACGGGGTTCGCGATCTCGGACAACGGTACTGCCGGGAAAGCACCGGTCGCCGAGATGGCCGCCGCGTTGGGCAAAAGGATCGGCATATCGGCAATGGCCTGAAGATCGCCGCGCAACCCGTCGCCAAGCCGCACGCGCACCGCAAGCCGCTCGGTCCCTTCGACCAGCGAGCCACCCGTCACACCAACCAGAGCGGCATCAAGCTGTGCGGCGACATCTGCCACGTCGAGGCCAAGGAGCCGTGCTTTGTCTTCGTTGATCTCGAACCGCACTTGAGGTGCGCCACCGTTCACGCCGGCTCGGGCATGGGTCACAAGATCAAGGTCTGCCATGATGGCGCGGACTTCGTCCCCGAGCGCACGAAGCGTGGCGATATCCTGGCCCTGAAGTTTGATTTCGACAGGCGCGTCAACAGGCGGACCTTGGACCAGGCCGCGCACGATCACTTGAGCTTGGCCAAAGTCGCGGTCAAAGTCCTTTTGAAGGCTGGCGACCAGTCGCGCCGCATCGGCGTCTGTGTGGGTGGTGATCATAGCCTGGGCAAACCCAGGCTCCTGACTGCGGCCGCCAACAATGTTGTAATAAAAGGCCGGGCCAGAGGTGCCGATGGACCAATAGATGCTGCGCAAACCTTTGTCGGCGCGGATGATCTCATCCATCTGGTGCGCGACGCGCGTTGTCTCGGTGATCGCGGTGCCCGGCGGCATCGAGACCTCGATGTAGAACTGGTTGCGCTCGACGCCTGGGAAAAACTGTGCCGTCAGGGTTGGGAAGGCGGCAAAGCCCAGAACGGGCAAGACGAGGGACAAGGCAATAGCGCGGACCGGGTTTTTGACCGCGAGGCGGATCGACCCTTCGAACGCACGCGCCAGCCACCCGATCTGGATACCATTGGAGAGCGCACCGCGCGTCTCTGCCGCGGGAAGGATCCACCCAGCAAGGGCCGGAGTTACTGTCAGTGCTATCAAAAGCGACCAGAAAAGCATCAGAACAACGGCAATCGCGATGGACCCGACGAAATCGCCCGCAGGCCCTGGAAGTAGGATCATCGGCGTGAACGCCAGCGCGGTCGTCACGGTCGAGGCAAAAAGAGGTGCCGCAAGGCGTTTGACCGCGTCCCCGACCGCGACTTCACGGCCCATGCCGGACTTCAAACGCTTGCGTACCTCGTCCGCCATGACGATGGCCGCATCCACCAACAGGCCAAGCGCAACGATCAGGCCCGTCACGGACATCTGATGGATCGGCAGGCCAATCATGTTCATCGTAGCTAGCGTCGCCAGTGACACGACGGGCAACACGACCGCCACGATCAAGGCTGCGCGCACGCCCAGGGTCACCAGCAGGACGGCAACAACCAACCCAACACCGATGGCCATGTTGAGCCCGACCTCCGCCAACCGCTCGACCGTGTATGTGCTCTGGTCAAAGAGAAGTGTCTCTTCGAGGCCAAGCGGGATCGCATTCACCCCCGCGGCCAGCTCTTCACGCACAAACCCCATCCAGCGGTCGATCTGCTGACCCTCTTGGGCTAGCGTGCCGATCAGGATTGCAGGTTTGCCATTGGCAAAAGCCAACTCCTCGGTTGGCGTTTTGGAGCCGCGCGAAATGGTGGCAACGTCCGCTAGTCGAACCGAAGCGCCATTTCCGCTTTCGCGCAGAACAATCTGACGCAGGCGATCCAGCGTTTCGATTTCGCCACTGACCCCAATGGTCAGATCCGCTCTACCTTGCAGGCGTCCGGCTTGCACTTTGCCGTCCGCCTCCGCGACACGCGCCGAAATCTCTCTAACGGTCAGGCCAAGCGCGGCGGCGCGCTCTGGGTCGACGCGGATCAGGACCTCTTCCTGGGGCAATCCAAAATAGTCGACGGCGCGGGTTCCCGGAATGCTGCGCAACCGATCCCCCAGCGCTTCCGCATGGCGCGCCATCAGGGTCAGCGGCATGTCTGGTTCGGTCGAGGTGATCGAGATCACGCCGGAATAGGCCGAGATGCCTTCGGCATTGAAATCCGGCGCCAGAACACCCGCCGGGAAATTTCTGCGGGCGTCTTCAACGGCATCGCGGGCCTCGGCCCAGACTTGCTCGATTGTCGCATCGTCCAGCGTTTCAAGAAGATCGATCGAGACGACCGATACACCGGTACGGGAAACGGATGAAATCTGATCGATCTCGGCGATCTTGCGCAGCTCTTCCTCGATTTCCGC
>CAJICO010000453.1_pt1 | contig 10086 bp, 10 predicted proteins | sample 9199701 | NCBI WGS metagenome assembly CAJICO01 (sample SAMEA7708339, study PRJEB35096) | sediment metagenome | biome: marine neritic benthic zone biome [ENVO:01000025]; feature: sediment [ENVO:00002007]; material: shallow marine sediment [ENVO:03000034] sea grass bed [ENVO_01000059] ... | reverse complement strand
GTTGTCGAGGAACTGAAGGCCGTCTTCGACCCGCGCGGCGGCGCCTGGATGGGCGGCAAATACGTGCCGTCGATTTTGGCGGCCATTGGCGGTGTGATTGAACGTCACCTGATCGCCATCGGTTTCATCGAGGGCGAGGGCATGGGGCTCAAATCCGATCCGCAGGCGGAGGTGGTGAACCTGGGCAATACGCCGGGCCCGGCCTGTCCCAACTGCGGGCAGTTCGGGATGCAGATGATCGAAGGCTGCCTGACCTGTCCCCATTGCGGGCACTCGAAATGCGGGTGAGGGAGGCGTTCAAGAATTCGGCATGCTGACAGGAAGTGTTGCCGCAGCGCAGAGGCCCCGGATCAGGTCCGGGGCTGTGTGCCTGACGGGTTACGCCAGCCCTTCCATCCACTTCCGAAGCTTATAGGCCGACGTCGTTTCGTCCACCTTGACATCATCGAAAGTGATCGGCGCGCCGTCTGCGACCGCCCGCGTCAACTTCACGTCATGGGCCAGCCCAAGCGGCAGATATCCCGCGGCAATCGAAGCCGCAGCCGGACGCAGGCCCCCGGTCACAGTATAGCCGCCTTCGCCGTCGAGTATCTCGCCCGCCGCCAGGTCACGCTTGGCGATAGCTGCTACGTCGGCGCGCAATGACCGTGCAACGCCGGTGGGTTCACCGCGCAGGCCGACCGAGGCAACTGAAATCGGCAGTTCCAGCCCGATCAGATGCCAACGCTTGTAAAGCGAGGTGTAGCGCCCGCTGTCGTCAGTCCCTACCAGGTACTCGTTGAAGCAATTGCGCAGATATTCCGTATCGCCTTCAAACACCACCCAGACGCCCTGGCGGATGTCGTAGGGTACAGGTTTCCCCTCTCGGGTGAGGCAGGATGCGACCTCGACCATGCCCTTGCGCTCCAGGGCACCGCCCTCAGCCTTGGGGCGCATGATCGTCGCCAGATCCTCTGCGCCGCCCACGGGGAATTGCAGACCTTCCGTCGGCACGTCCAGCTCAGTCGCATTGGCGATGGCCGAGGATTCAATCGCGGGCTTGGAACCGTCCAGGAAGGAGTTGAACATCTTCGGGTTCAGCCGCCCCCGTTCGGCAGTCTCGCGATCGACGCCCCAGTGATCCCACACGGTTTCGGGTGTCGATTTGCGATACGCGGGCAGCCATTTGTGCCCCCTCCCGGCCGCGACAATGGTAAACCCGCAGGCTCGCGCCCAGTCCACCAGATCGCAGGTCAGCGCCGGTTGGTCGCCGTAGGCCAGCGAGTAGATCACCCCGGCCTCAGCGGCTTTGAGTGCCAGCGCATAGCCGCAGAAGGCATCCGCCTCGACCGTCACGTTGATCACATGCTTGCCGTGCCGAAAGGCCTCAAGCGCGTGATCGATGGCGGCAACGGGCGATCCGGTGCACTCGATCACGATCTCCACGGCCGGATGGGCAACAAGGGCCTGCCAGTCGTCGCCCACATGGGTGCCCCCGGTTTGTGTCGCTTCATCGAGTGAGGCGGCCGCGAAACGCTCCGGCACCCACCCCACATGCTCCAGATTCGACTTGGCCTGCGCGGGCGAAAGATCGGCAACACCAACCACGTGAATCCCGTCGAGCTTCAGTGCCTGCGCCAGAAACATCGACCCGAACTTGCCCGCGCCGATCAGCCCGACGCGAAGGGGTGTGCCACTTTCAGCGCGTGCTTTCAGTTTTACAAATAGGTTCATGTCGCCCGGCCTTCCTGCATTTCTTGCCGCAGGTTTATCGCCAGGCCGGCTGAATGTCCCGGCCTAACCGCCGTTCAGAAACCCCCGCACCTTCGCGGCCAGTACGTCCCAGTCCGTGAATTCATGGCGTTCGATACCCGACGGGTCGAAATCGCGATTTCGCAGGACCACGTGCTGAAGAACGTGCTTGGAATAATAGTCATAGGCATCCGTCCGGACGGCCCCGGCAACCAGAAGCGTGTCGTTAGGCGTGAAACTGGTGCGCATGCACATCTCGGTCGCATAGTCCTGCGCCTCGCCCATGCCTTCGGGAAAGGCGGCACTCAGACTGACAGACAGAAGCATCGTACGTTGAGTTGCGAGTTCCTCGTTATTGGCGGTCACGAAAGCCTCGAAATTGCGCGGATGGCGACGCTCATGGACCGGCGCCGCCAGGATCACCGCGTCAACACCATCGAACTTCGCCTCGTCAGCGCCTTCGGCGTCGATAAGCGATGTTTCGTGCCCATCTTCGCCGAGCATCTTCTCAAGAAACCGGGCGATTTTGCCGGTCTGACCCTCGATGGTTGAAAACACCATCAAAACCTTCATTTGCGCCTCCTGTCAGTCCTGTTCACAAGGCAAGGATAGCCTTCGCCGATGGCGCCAGCTTTGTCCGAGATCAATCCACCGTCCGCCGGCGGATTGGGGGCAGTCTGCCGTGAAAAAGGGTGTTGCACAACGGACCCATTCGGTAAGTGCAGCTAATCCTTTGGCATTTTCGATTTGTCCGCGCTCAGCGTCAAGTTAGAGTTTTCCAAAAGAACAAAGATATACCGAGGCAGGAAGATGAATGTGATGGCGGGCCCCGAGGGCACGTTCGTCATATCTTGGTCGCAGACCGAGGTTGACGGACTTTCCGGTGCGCCGGTGGCGTCCCTGGAAAAAGGGACCATGTGGCGCTGGAACGGCGATCCCGTTCAGATTGATGCCGCCCTGGGCACACCGCCCGTTGCAAACAGCCCCGAAGCGCGCGATTCCCAACGCAGGCGGGCGGCGGCAAGTGCACGCCGAATAGTTGCCCGCGCTCTTGTGCAGGAAGGCGTACGCACACCCTTTGTCGACGATGTGGCCGAGTTCGACCGCGCCTTCACCGTGACCGACGGGCATCGCCGCTGGACGGCAACACTGATCGACATGCCGGAAATTGCCAGGCCCCTCTTGATGTTCGCGGGGGCCATACCGCCCGCCGGCATGCCGCTTCTTGTGGCAGAAGGCGTTATGGACCCGGCACTGCCGGCCCGCCATTCGGAAGGTGCCGAGGGCGTGGTCTGCTTTACGCCGGGCACCAGGCTCGACACGCCAAGGGGGCCGAGACTGGTCGAAGAACTTGTGGCTGGTGACAAAGTGATCACAAAAGACAATGGCGCGCAGACGGTCGTTTGGGTGGGCAGCCGAAATGTCTCCGGCGCGCGGCTTTATGCCATGCCTGATCTCCGCCCGATCCGCATCCGACAGGGCGCCCTGGGCAGCGGACGGCCAGCCGGCGATCTGATCGTTTCCCCGGATCATCGCATGTTGATCCAGGGACCGGCGGCGCAGGCGCTCTGGGGCGAGGCAGAGGTGCTGGTGGCCGCCCGCGAACTGGTCAACGGTTCCGGGGTCTGTCGTGATATGGGTGCAAAGTCAGTGACTTACTATCACCTGATGCTGGAGCATCATAATATCCTCCTTGCCAACGGGGTTGAAACGGAAAGCTTCCACCCCGCTGCCGCCCGGCTCGATGCGGTGGAAGAGGAACAGCGCCAGCGGCTCTTCGATGTGATGCCCGATCTGGCCTATGACACCCAGACCTACGGCCCCATGAGCCGCCGCGTTCTGACCCGGGCCGAGGCCGCGCTTATCCCGGTGGCCGCCTGAAGCAAGTCTGCGTCTCTCGGGCAACAGCCTGAGAAAGCGGGGCATTTTCGGATAACTTGCCCTGAATTCGCCCAAATTTGGGGAAAACGCTGCTGTTGATCACGTTTGGCGAGGCCCACGATGTTCGACATACCGTTCCCGCTCGAGACGGTTCCGGCCGACAAGGCCGAAAGCGCTCTGGCCAGGTTGCAGACTGCGCGTCCCGGCGTGATACCCGTACTGCTGGGCGATGCCGATGTGTTTTCCACCGAATGGGCCGAAGTCGTGGATGATTTCGAAGATCCGGAAGGCATCCTTGGCGAGGCTCGCGAACTCGATGTGGAAAGCTGGTTTCGGAACAGGATCGTCAACCGCCCCGCACCCCTGCCGGAAGACGTGCCCGAAGAACGAAGCGGTTTTTCCCGCATGGCGGCCATTCCGGTCGATGTGATCCTCTTGCCTGTCCGTCTGATCAAATGGCCGCTCGCCGGGCATCGTGGCAAGCCGGAGGCCGCCCCGGAACCACCGGGCGACTATCTGGTCGATATGCTTCGCGCCCAACTTGCAGAACTGGAATCCGCAGGCGAGGGCACGGATGAAGAACTTGCCGAAATTCGCGAGGTGATCGATGGGATCGCGGCGGATGGCGCCGAGGTCTTCCCCGATCCAATCGCCTATGTCACGCCGCGCCGGGGGCAGGAAATGGCCGCAGGCCTTTTGAACGCGGCCGAGCCCTGGGAATGCGCTGCCTGGCTGCAGCACGGCGCTTATGCGATTTGCGCGCCCAAGGCGGTTTTCGTCGCGCATTGCCGCTGGCTTTGGCAGACTTATGGCGCGCGGATCATTACCGCTTCGACCGATCACGTGGGCTTCCAGATGGACCGGCCCATCGAGGGTGCAGAGGCGGCGAACGAAGTGCTGGCGCGCTTCGGAGTCCTCGGTGCGACCGAGATCAACGGCGACAAGATTGCATCGCCTGGCAAGAGCCTTGTCGGTGCCCATCGCCTTTGGGTCTGGTGGGACTGATCCGCTTCGGCGCGCGGGCGCTTTCCTGAAAAGAAAGCGGGCAGAAATCTTTTCAGAATTTCGGCACCCGGCCATCGCTTGACACATCTCCAAACCCCTGTATAAGCGCCGCTTCATTGGTGTTGGTGGCCCCCGCAAGGGGATGCCTGTCGGCCGGGCCAAATCCCGGGAAAGGACAACGCCCTTCACTTTGTAGAAGGAGATCAGCAGGTGACGAAACGGACCGCTGCCAAGTACAAAATCGACCGCCGGATGGGCGAAAACATCTGGGGTCGTCCGAAATCCCCCGTTAACCGCCGCGAGTTTGGCCCGGGCCAGCATGGCCAGCGCCGCAAGGGCAAGATGTCCGACTTCGGCCTGCAGCTTCGCGCCAAGCAGAAGCTCAAGGGCTATTATGGCGACCTGACGGAAAAGCAATTCCGCCGCATCTACTCGGAAGCCGAGCGGGTTCGTGGCGACACCGGCGAAAACCTGATCGGCCTCCTTGAAAGCCGCCTGGACGCGTTGGTCTACCGCGCCAAGTTCGTACCGACCATCTTTGCCGCCCGGCAGTTCGTGAACCACGGCCATGTGCGGGTCAACGGCAAGCGGGTCAACATCCCCAGCTACCGGGTCAAGGAAGGCGATACCGTCGAAATCCGCGATCGTTCCAAACAGCTTGCCCTGGTGCTGGAGGCCGTCGGCCTGCCCGAACGTGACGTGCCCGATTACCTCGATGTGGATCACTCCAAGATGACCGCGACCTTCCTGCGCACGCCCGGTCTTTCGGACGTTCCCTATCCGGTGATGATGGAACCGAACCTCGTCATCGAATACTACGCACAGAACTAAGCGCCACCCGATGGATGAGCTTGAAGGGCCCGGGCGCGATCCGGGCCTTTTGCGTGTGGTGGTTCTGGGGGCTTACGGGCTGATCGGCAGTGCCGTGATGCGGCGCCTTGCAAGGGCCGGGTACCAGGTTACCGGCGTTGGCCGTTCGGGGATTGCGGCGGGGAAGTCGGACGCACAGGCCGACTGGCAGATCTTCGACATTGCCGAGATGACGGTCGACGGCTGGCAGGCGATCCTTGAGGACGTTGACGTGGTCGTCAATGCCAGCGGTGCGCTGCAGAACGGCGGGCGCGACAATCTGAAGGCCATTCACGAAACTGCGCTCTCCCGGCTCGCCGATGCCTTGGCGGGAACCGAAACTTTGTTCGTCCAGATTTCGGCGGCCGGTGTCTCCGAAAAGGCCTCAACCGAGTTCTTCCGCTCAAAGGCGCGCGGCGAGGCGGCGCTTTGTGCCTCCGGCACCCGGCACATCATTCTGCGGCCCACACTGGTGATGGCTCCCGCTGCCTACGGGGGCACAGCGCTTCTTCGGGCGGCAGCCTCGCTGCCCTTTGTGCTGCCCGGCATCCTGCCGAATTCGCGCGTCCAGACCGTGCATATCGACGATCTGACCGAGGCCGTGCAGGCCGCTGCCGACGGGCGCATCCCGCCGGGAACGATTGCCGACGTGACGGGGCCGGACGATCACAACCTGCGGACAATCCTCGAGAAAATCAGGCGCTGGCAGGGGATCGGCAATGCCTGGATCACGCTTCCCATTCCCAATTGGGCGCTGCGGCCAGTCAGTGTCCTCGCCGATCTCGCTGGCTGGCTGGGGTGGCGTTCCCCGCTTCGTAGCACGGCAATTCGCGCGCTTGCCGATGGCGTCCAGGGCGATCCCGGGACCTTGGGCAAAGCTGGCGGACCGGCCTGCCGCCCGCTTGACGAAACCCTCCGCGATCTCCCCTCGACACTGCAGGAACGCTGGTTCGCCCGCGCCTATCTGCTGTTCCCGCTGGCGGTTCTGACATTGTCGTTCTTCTGGACGCTGACGGGTGTTCTCGGGCTCGTGAGCTTCGGGCAGGCGCAGGCCATTTTCACCGACCGCGGCTGGAGCCCTCAGGCCGCCGGGCTCGCCGTGGCGGCGGGGAGCGCAATCGACATCGCGCTTGGCCTTCTGATCCTCTGGCGATCCAGGCTCCGACGCGCGACACTTGGGATGATCGCCGTTTCGCTGGCCTATCTCCTTGGCGCCACGCTCTTCACTCCCGATCTCTGGGCCGATCCCCTGGGGCCGCTCGTGAAAATCATGCCCACCATGACGCTTTGCCTCTTCGTGCTCGCGTTTTCGGACAACCGGTGATGGCCGATCTCTACCTTTTTCTTCACGTGGTCGGCGCGACGGTGCTGCTGGGAACGGGCGTTGGCATCGCTTTCTTCATGGTGGTCTCGCACCAAAGCCGTGACCCGGTGCTGATCGCCCATGTGGGCGGCATCGTGGTGCTGGCAGATATGGTGTTCACCGCGACAGCGGCGCTGGCCCAGCCGATCACCGGGTACCTGCTTGCCCAAGACCGTGGCTGGCCGCTCTTGGCGGGATGGCTTGGGATTTCGCTGATCCTCTATGTGGTGGTCGGCGCCTTCTGGCTGCCCGTGGTCTACATGCAGATCAGAATGCGCAACCTCGCGCGTACCGCGCGCGACGCTTCCCAGCCCCTACCGGACGAGTACTTTCGGCTCTACAAGCGCTGGTTCCTCTGTGGCTTTCCGGCCTTTGCCTCGGTGCTAACCATCCTCTGGCTCATGCTGATGACGCCGTCATTTTGAGCATGGGTTCTATGCGTTTTTGGTGAGTTTCCCTTTCCGGGCCAACTGCCTAGTTTGCCCTGGAAAGGAGAGCGCCATGGCCGCGGTCGTCGAAATTGAAAATTTGAGCAAGACCTACGACGGTGGGTTCGAAGCGCTGAAGAACGTCTCGCTGTCTATTGAAAAGGGCGAGATCCTGGCGCTCCTCGGCCCCAACGGGGCGGGCAAGACAACGCTGATCTCGACCATCTGTGGCATCACACGACCGACATCAGGGCGCATCACCGTGGGCGGCCATGACATTGCCGGCGACTGGCGCGCGGCGCGTCGTTTGATTGGCCTCGTCCCGCAGGAAATCATGCTCGAGCCGTTCGAATTCGTCGGCAACACCATCCGCTTTTCCCGAGGCCTCTTCGGCAAACCTCGCGACGATGCGTTCGTCGACCAGATCCTCCAGGACCTGTCCCTGGTTGACAAGGTGAACAACCGTACATCCGAGCTTTCGGGCGGCATGCGGCGGCGCGTGCTGATCGCCAAGGCGCTGGCTCATGAACCCCGGGTGCTGTTCCTTGATGAACCCACGGCGGGGGTCGACGTGGAACTCCGCCGCGACATGTGGGCGCTGGTAGATCGCCTTCGCGCCAAGGGCGTCACCATCATCCTGACCACCCACTACATCGAAGAAGCCGAGGCCATCGCCGACCGGGTCGGCGTGATCAACGCGGGCGAACTGCTGCTTGTCGAGGAGAAAGACGCGCTGATGAAGCGGCTCGGCCAGAAGGAACTGAAGATCGACCTCTTGTCGCCGATCGACGAGCTTCCCGAGGCCCTCTCATCGTTCAACCTTGCCCGCAGCCATGATGGCGCGTCGCTTGTCTACACCTACGATGTGGCGGCCGAGCGCACCGGGATCACCCGGCTCCTCTCGGCGCTACAGGAGGCCGGGCTGACGCTCGACGATATCCACACGCGCCAAAGTTCGCTCGAAGATATTTTCGTGAGCCTGGTGAAGGAGGATCAGCCATGAACTGGTACGGCATCGGCGCCATCCTGCGCTTTGAAATGGCGCGCTTCTTCCGCTCGATCGGCCAGTCGATCCTGTCGCCGGTCCTGTCGACGTCGCTTTATTTCGTGGTTTTCGGAGCCGCCATCGGCAGCCGCATCCCCGAGATCGAAGGGGTTTCCTACGGCGCCTTCATCGTCCCGGGGCTGATCATGCTGACCATCCTGCAGCAGTCGATCCAGAATGCGGGATTCGCGATCTATTTCCCCAAGTTTGTCGGCACCATCTTCGAAGTGCTCTCGGCGCCCATGAGCTCGCTCGAAATCGTCATCGGCTATGTGGGCGCGGCGGCGCTCAAATCCATGCTGATCGGCTTCATCATCCTGGCGACGTCATTCTTCTTTGTCGATGTCACGATCCAGCATCCGTTTTTCATGCTGACCTTCCTGATCCTGACGTCGGTCAGTTTCGCGCTGCTGGGCTTCATCCTGGGGATTTGGGCCCGTAGCTTCGAGCAATTGAACCTGGTGCCGCTTCTGGTGGTCACACCGCTGGTCTTCCTTGGAGGCTCCTTCTACTCGATCACAATGCTGCCGCCCTTCTGGCAGAGCCTGTCGATGTTCAACCCGGTGCTCTACCTGGTGTCGGGGTTCCGCTGGTCCTTCTTCGGCACCTCCGACGTACCGGTCGCGCTCAGCCTTCTGGCGGTGCTCCTCTTCATGGCAACCTGCCTCGGCGTTGTCACATGGATGTTCCGCACCGGCTATCGACTGAAGACCTGATCACTTCATATTTCCAAAAGTACGCAGGAGGGCCGGCGGGGGCGTCAGAGCTTGGTGATCTCGCACGCCTGCCGGTTGGCCTCGGTGATCTCGGGATCGCAGAGCCGCGTGGCCTCGGTCATGACTGCAGCACTGGCGGCGGCCACGCCCCAGCGGAGGCATTCCTCGACCGCATCGCCGCTGGCGAGCGCAAGGGTGAAGGCGCCGACGAAACTGTCGCCCGCGCCAACCTTCGAGACGACGGGCCCGGGCGGGTTGACCGCATGCCAGGCGCCGTTCGCATCCGCCATGACGGACCCGTCAGCGCCCCGGGCCACGATGATGATCCGCGCCACGCCTTTGTCGACAAGGTCGCGGGCAAAGGCGGCGGTATCTTCGCGGGTCGGCAGGGCACGGCCCGCCAGTTCCTCGCCTTCTTCGCCGTCCATCCGAAGCACATAGAGCGAATCGTGCGGCCGCTCCGCCAGGTGAAAAAGTGCGGGGCCGGACGTGTCCACGATAAGCCGCGCGCCGCGTCCGGCGACGTGATCGGCAAGGATCGAGGGGAAGTCCTTGGCGACGCCCGGCGGCTGACTGCCGGAGAGCACCACCAGCGTGTCCTCGCCCGTCGCCTGGTCGACCGAGGCCAGCGCGCGGGGCACGTCGTGATCCTGCCAGACCGGCCCCGGCATGACGAACCTGTATTGTTCGTTCGAGCGGCGGTCGATGACACTCATGGATTGCCGCGTCTCGCCCGGGCCCTGAAAGGCTACGGTCGGCACGCCCTCGAGTGCCAGGAGCTGCAGCAGATGCGCCCCGGTTGCCCCGCCGATTGCCACCAGCGCGGTCGCCTGACCGCCGAGAAGCTTCACGGCCCGGGCCACGTTGATGCCGCCGCCGCCCGGGTCGATATGAGGTTCCGAGCAGCGCAGTTTTGGCCCGGCGGTGATTTCGGGCGAGGTGGTGGAGAAATCCACCGTCGGGTTCAGCGTGATCGTCAGGATGTGCGATTTCATGGGACGGAGAATGTACTGTTAGCGCAATCACAGCAAGGGGTTTCGCCGCGCGTGCCGCGCGTCGACCGGCGCC
>CAJICO010000426.1_pt1 | contig 10112 bp, 8 predicted proteins | sample 9199701 | NCBI WGS metagenome assembly CAJICO01 (sample SAMEA7708339, study PRJEB35096) | sediment metagenome | biome: marine neritic benthic zone biome [ENVO:01000025]; feature: sediment [ENVO:00002007]; material: shallow marine sediment [ENVO:03000034] sea grass bed [ENVO_01000059] ... | reverse complement strand
GCCCTCAACCAGCCGTTCCCGCACCAGAAGCCGCAGATCGCGGGCCAGTTCGGCGTTGGATTCGTCGATCGATTCATTCCGGCACACCAGGCAGCGAAGCCCGGCCGAGATATCCCGGGCCCGTGCCTCAAGCGCGGGATCTTCAAGGATTTCATCGGGTTGGACGGCAAATACCGGCGTAGCAAGGACCAGGAACAGGCAAAGGAACCGGATCATTCCGCAGGTACCCCGCGTGGCGCCTTCCTTGCGCCCGCGGCCACGCGGAAGCGCCGATCCGAAAGGGAAAGCCCGCCGCCGAGCGCCATGATAATGGCACCCGCCCAGATCCAGTTGGCGAAGGGCTTCACATAGCCCCTTACCGCGAAGCCGCCGCCCGGCTGCTCGTCGCCGATCACAAGATAGATGTCGCGGAAGACGCCGTTTGCAATCGCAGCCTCGGTCGTCGGCATTCCCGCCGCCGGGTAGACGCGTTTTTCAGGGTAGAGCGTGGCAACTTCCCTGCCCCCTTGTGAGACGCGCAACTCGGCCTTTGTCGAGAAGTAGTTCGCGATCCGAAGATCTTCGACGCCCGCGAAGGTCACCTCATATTGTCCGATGCTGTAGGTGTCGCCGACGTTGGCCACGCGGATGTCCTCGGTTTCCCACGCCAGCAGCAGTGAAATGCCGATCACGGTCACTCCAAAGCCCGAGTGCGCCACCACGCGGCCCCAATCGGCGCGCGGCAGGTGCAATGCGCGGTTCAGTTTCCGCGAAACGTCCTTCCCGGAACGGTTCCAGAGGTCGGTCGCCGCCCCGAAGATCAGCCAGCTTCCCAGCAAGGCACCAAGGGGCGCAAGCAGCGTACGCTCAGTCTGGATGGTCCAGACCAGCGCCGAAATGGCAAAGGCTCCTCCCATGGCGACCCAGAGGGGCCGCATCACCCGCCCCATGCGCGCCCGTTTCCAGGGCAGAAGCGAACCGATGGGCAGAACGAGGGCGAGAATGATCATGAAGGGTGTGAATGCGGCGTCGAAGAACGGCGGGCCCACGGAGAGTTTGCGGTCGAACGCCATTTCGGCCACCAGGGGCCAGATCGTGCCGATGAAAACCACGAAAGCCGCCACGGCCAAAAGCACGTTGTTCAGCACCAAAGCGCTTTCCCGGCTGACCACCGCAAAGACGCCCTTGGCCTGCAAATCGCCCGCACGGGCGGCATAGAGCGTAAGCGCACCGCCCATGAAGATCGCCGTGATGGCCAGCAGGTAAACGCCCCTTTCCGGGTCATTGGCAAAGGCGTGCACGCTGGTCAGCACGCCCGACCGCACGATAAAGGCTCCGATCAGCGAAAACCCGAAGGCGAGGATCGCCAGAAGGATCGTCCAGCTTTTCAGCGCCTCACGCTTTTCCACAACAATGGCCGAGTGAAGAAGGGCTGCCGAAATCAGCCAGGGCATGAAGGACGCATTCTCCACCGGGTCCCAGAACCAGAAGCCGCCCCAGCCAAGCTCGTAATAGGCCCACCAGCTTCCCAGGGCGATGCCGATGGTCAGCATCAGCCACGACAGAAGCGTCCAGGGCCGCACCCACCGGCCCCAGGCCGCATCGACCCGGCCTTCGATCAGCGCCGCCACCGCGAACGAGAAGGACGTCGAAAGGCCAACGTAGCCGAGGTAGAGAAACGGCGGATGGAAGGCGAGGCCCGGGTCCTGCAACAGCGGATTGAGGTCGGTGCCGTTCATCGGCGGAAATTCGAGGCGGAGGAACGGGTTCGAGGTGAATATCAGAAAGCTCAGGAAAGCCACGCCAATCGACGCCTGAACGCCCAGCACTCGCGCTTTCAAACGCTCTGGCAGGTTATTCCCGAAAACCGCCACCAACGCCCCGAAGACCGCCAGGATGAGGCACCAGAGCAGCATCGAGCCTTCATGGTTACCCCAGACGCCCGAGACCTTGTAAAGCATCGGTTTCAGCGTGTGGGAATTGTCGACCACCAGTTTGACCGAGAAATCCGATGTCACGAAAGCATATGTCAGGGCACAGAAGGAAAAGCTCAGCAATGCCGCCTGGAGGAGTGCGGCCGGCTCGGCAATGGCCATCCAGCCCGACCAGCGCTTTTCTGCGCCCACGAGCGGCAGCACCGTTTGCAGGCAGGCGACCACCAGCGCCAGAAGTAGGGTAAAGTGCCCAAGTTCAACGAACATGGACGTAATCTAGAGCCGTGGCGCGGTGGGGCCAAGGGCCGATTGGGCCGATAGCAGAGCTGTGAAGAAGTTTAACGGAGCCCGTCCTCGCCCTTCACATCCCAGGCCTCGAGCCCGCCCATGCGCGAATGCACCCGCCCGCCGGTCGACATGGCCAGGGCAAAGACGATCTCGTCGGCGCGGGGACCATCTGGCAATTGCACCTCGATCCCGTCGAAGTGGCTACGGACATAAGCCGCGTTGATATGGCCAAGGGGCACGTCGAGCGTGCTGCCCACCCCGCCCCGCTTCATGCAGGAAGGGACGATGGCATGCGAGTCGCCCAGAAGGCCGCGCATCGCGTAACCGCCGGGCACGTGCCAGAGGGCGCCATGTTCCAACTCGCCGTTCTCGCCGACGATGGCGCCCTTGCCATAGCCATCGATGACGTCCTTGCCGCCGAGCGCTTCGATCAACTTCGCACTCATTTCGGAACCGAGGGGCTTCAGGTACTCCATCGCCGATTGAATGTCGGGTTCATACCGTCCGGCGAACGGGTTGGCGCAGCAGGCGAGAATGGCGCCCAAGCGGCGGGGCGTCTCGGGTGCCGGGCCGCCGTCGTGGCGGACCTCTTCTAGGATGAGCCGCATCTTGCGGACGGGAAAGTCAGGCATCGGTCAGGTCTTTCACTTGGTTCGTGAGGGTTCGGGTTTCCCCCTGCAATGCCAGGATTGACTGTAAGATCAAACCTTTATGCTGGAATTCCTTGGCGGTGCGGACTCCGTTTTCCAGCGCCTTCGCGATCTCATCGGTTTCAAGCTGGCCGACGTTTTTCGTCACCAGCCGGTCGCCCAGATCGCTGTCGGGGCTTTCGACTGCTGCCGGGATACGGCGGATTGCCGGATGGCCGGGCACATCGACGGCATTGGCGATCAGCGTGGCGGCCATATCGGCGGCGGCGGCACTGCGGGCAACGACCGTGACGGCGTCCGCGATCCCAAAGGAGTGACTGCGGCCGCGCCAGCCGGAAGTCGCCATGCCGCCAGCGCCATCGGTGTGGGTGATTTCGATCATGCCCGCCGGTCCCATGGCGCGGAGCGAGCGGTCTGGACCGAGGTAAAACGCAATGTCCCCCCCGTTGTTCACATAAGCCTTTTCCAGCGGCCCGGCGCGGCGCATCGCGGCCAGGATCTCATCGGCCACGGCGCCCGCCACCGCCGCCATGGGCGTGACGAACCGTTCGGCATAAGGCCGCGCCGCCGCAATCATGCGGGCGCCAACCGGGTCGCTCACCTGCGAATCCGGGCGCATGGGACTGCGCAGAACAGGCAGTTCATCGACAAGCCCCTGAAGTATCGAGTGAAACCGCTCTGAAGCGGCATCGAAGGCCGCAACGGCGCCAGGCCCCTCGGCACTGATGATCAGATCAATCGGCCCGTGATGCAGATGCAGCCGCTTGCCGTCAGGTAGCCAGGATTTCTGCGGCCCCATCAATCGGCCACCCCCAGAATGCGGGCATCTGCCCCGTATTCGCCGCCCGTTTCAACAACATCGTCCAGTTCCCGCACTGCTGCCTCATGACCGCCAAGGGCGACATAGTCCTCGCGGCTGACTGTGAATTCCAGCGGCGCCACCAAGGCAGGCGTCGGTACATAGCCAAAGGCGCCATCGGGCACCTGCGTCACGTCGGCCATGATCGTGATCCCGCCCCCCGGCCAGAGGAAAACCGGCGCGCCGCCGACAGTGACATTGGTGCGGCTTTCATGGACCGACCGCGTGAGGTGAATGGGGTTCTGGGTAACGCCCGAGCGGAGCGATCCGCCCGCGCCGCCCATGAACAGCACCGTGCAAAGGGCCGGCTCGCAGTTCTGGGCGATCAGGTCCACCGAGGCTTGAAGTTCCGCCGGCATCTTCCGCGGTTCGGGCACGAGATCGTCATTTACCACGTAGTAGCCGGAATGCTCGCCCGTGGTTGAGACCATCAACAGCGTGATCCCGGGCCGCGCGCCCTTCTCGGGCCGCCAGGGGCCAAGGATGTCGAGGGGATCGTCGATGTTCGTGCCGCCCCAGCCAAGCCCCGGCGCGGCCACCTTGAAATAGCGGCCTGGGGTTGAACGGCGGCCCATGATGCGGATGCCCGTATCGGGCCAGTCGATGACTTTCCCCGCCTGATGCTCGGACACCACGCCGGTGATGTGGTCATCGACCACGACCACTTCATCCACCTGCCCCTTCCACTGTGAAGCGAACATGCCAATCGTCGCCGAACCGCAGCCGACGCGCATCCTCTCTTCGCGGACGCCATCGACAATCGGCGCCTGCCCGGCCTGAACCACCACCGAAGAGCCTTCGTCGATGGTCAGTTCCACCGCCTCCTTGTTGCAGAGCCTCAGAAGCGCGTCGCAGGTCTTGCGCCCCTCGGCCTTGGAGCCACCCGTCAGGTGATCCACACCACCGAGCGACAGCATCTGCGAGCCATATTCCGAGGTCATCACATGGCCGATGGCCTCGCCCTGGCTGCGCACGGGCGCGGATTCGGGGCCGAGATGGCGGTCGGTGTCGATCTTCACCTTCACGCCGCAGTAGGAAAAGATCGCCTCGGTCACCACGGTGACGAAATCAACCCCGTCGATCTCGCGGCTGACGATGAAAGGTGCCGGCTTGTAATCGGGATAGGTCGTGCCCGCCCCGATGGCCGAGACAACCACGTCTTTGCCGGAGGCATTCGGCCCGTCCCAGTCGGCAGCCAGAAACGGTTTCACCTCGTCGCCCTTGGCGAGCCGCCGGTCGAGGATGGTCAGCGGATCGCAGCGGATGATCTTACCGCCCTGATTGGCATAGCGGTCGCAGGCCCCCGCCTTCCCTTCGGCGATGTAGCACATCACCGGGCAGGCATCGCAGCGGATCTTTTCGGGTTTTACGGGTGTCGTCATTTGGCGGCCTCGATTGCCGCTTTCACGCGATGGGGAAGCGCGGGGACCTTTGTGATCCGCGCTCCGCTGGCGTGGCGGATGGCATTCAGAATGGCGGGCGCGGTGGGGATCAGCACATGTTCGCCGAGGCCACGCGCGCCCATGGGGCCTTCGGGATCGGGTTTCTCGACCAGGATGGAAGTGACGCGCGGCATGTCCCCGATAGTGGGGATCAGGTAATCGTGCAGATTGTCCGTCCGGCCCGGCACATATTCCTCCATCAGCGCCATTCCGAGCCCCTGGGCGATGCCCCCTTCGATCTGACCCTCTGCCAGCATGGGATTGATGGCGCGACCGACGTCATGGGCGGCGATAATGTGGATCACCCTGGTGGTGCCGAGTTCCAGATCAACCTCGACCTCGGCGATCTGAGCGCCGTAACCGTAGACCGCGTAGGGCGCGCCCTGCCCGTTCTCGTCCAGACCGGTTGTCGGCGGGTCGTAGGATTCCTCGGCCATCATCACGTAGCCAAACTCGTTCTCGGGAAGCGTTTCCAGCGAAATCCCATGAGCGCGGTCCTTGCCCTGCGCGATCAGTGCCGGCCCCTGAAACGTTATGCGCTCGATGTCGCTCAGGTTCGTATGGCGCACGATTTCCGCGTGCAGCGCCCGGCCCGAGGCCTCCGCCGCCCGACCGGTGACGAAGGTCTGCCGCGACCCGGAGGTCTTGCCGCAATCGGGTGTCAGCGCCGTATCGGGTCCGATCAAGTCGATATCGTCCAGGCTGACCCCAATGGCATCAGCGGCGATCTGGGTGATGACCGTGTTCGAGCCCTGACCGATATCTGTCGCTCCCTGGTGGAGCTTGACCCGCCCGTCGCGCGTGATGCCGATGCGGACGGTCGAGGGGTTGGCAAGCGCCGTGTTGCCGCAGCCGTACCAGCAGGAGGCAACGCCGATGCCCCGTTTCAGGGTGTGAGAGCCTTGGTTGTACTTGTCAGCATCCGCCAGAGCTTTATCCCAATGGGGTTGCAGCGCGGCCAGACATTCCTGCTGCCCCGTCGAGTTCAGGACCTGGCCACAGACGGTGCTGTCCCCGTCGCGGATCGCGTTGCGGCGACGGAAATCCAGCCGGTCGATCCCCAGCTGTAACGCCAGTTCGTCATAGAGCGATTCCTGACAGATCGCCGCCTGGGGCACACCGAACCCGCGAAACGCCCCGGCAACCGGGCCATTGGTGTGCACCGCCCGGCCGGTCGCCCGGTAATTCGGTGTCAGATAGGGCCCCGAGGCATGGACCGGTACGCGCACCGCGACGGTCGGCCCCCAACTGGCGTAAGCGCCGGTATTGAAATCGCCGTCGAAGGTCATCGCGGTAATCCTGCCGTCACCGTCGCAAGCGATCCTGGCGTTCATTCTGCCGGGATGGCGCTTGGTGCTGGCCTTCATGCTTTCCGACCGCGTCCAGACCATGCGGCTTGGCTGGCCGGTCTTGAGCGTTGCCAGCCCGATGAGCGGCTGCACCGACAGGTCAAGCTTGGCGCCGAACCCGCCGCCGGTGGCCGCCGGGATGATCCGCACCCGCTCGGGCGGCAAGCCCAGCACCTTGGCTGTATCGTCGCGATCCATGACGGGCGCCTGAGTGCAGGCACGGATGACCAGCGTGTCGCCCGCCATCCAGGCCACGCCTGCCTCGGGTTCGATATAGGCATGCTCGACGTAGGAGGTTTCGAAATGGCCCTCGGCCACTGCGGCCGCACTGGCCATCGCCGCTTCAGCATCGCCCCTTTCGACGTGCCCGGAAACCAGCGCGTTGCCGCCTCTGCCCGCATGGATCGGTGGCGCGCCTGCGGCCAGTGCCTCGCTTTCGGTGAGCACATGGGCGAGCGACGTGTAGGTCACGGGGAAATCGGAGAGATCCATGGATTCGATGTAGTCAGGTGGTCCTGCGACCAACGCCACCGCCTCGCCCATGAAACGCACGCGATCCAAAGCAAGTGCCGGTTGATCCGCCATGGATGGGATCACACCGAAACAGTTTTCGCCCGGAATGTCCTTGGCCGTGAACAGGTGCACGCCCGGGTGCCGCTCGCGCCAGGCTGCGATATTGCCAAAGGTGAAACCGGCATGATGGTGCGGAGACCGCACCGCACGGACCAGAAGCGCGTTCTCTCTCACATGATCGGCGCCGAAACTTTCGGTTCCATCCACCTTGGGAATGCCATCGAGCCGCCTGACCGGCGCGCCGACCGCTTGACCGGCAGGCGCGGAAAACCCGGCTTCGGCATCAACCGAAAGGATCGCCTTGATGATCTTCCGATAGCCCGTACACCGGCACAGCACACCCGCAAGCGCCTCGTGCACCTCCGCCTCGGATGGGTTCCGGTTGGCCTGCAAAAGTTCCGTTGCCGCCATCATCAGGCCGGGCGTGCAGATGCCGCATTGCGCGGCACCATGGTTGTGAAAGGCAGCTTGCAGCCCTTCGGCAAGTTCGTCGCGGCTGGTTTCCAGCACCTCGATCTCGGCGCCGTCGACCTGTGCCACGGGCGTCAGGCAGGCGCAGTTCTGAACGCCGTCGATCAGAACCGTACAGGCCCCGCAGTCACCGGCATCGCAACCGACCTTGACGGACGTCAGACCCAACTCGCCCCGCAGCACCTCGGAAAGCCGCGTGGTTGGGGCAGCCGTAACCTGCCGATCCCGCCCGGATATGCGAAGCACCGTCATGCCGCCGCACTTTTCGGTTTCACCGCGTCGAGCGCCCGGCGGATAAGCACTGCCGCTGTTTCGGCACGGTAAGGGGCGCTGGCACGCACATCGTCGATGGGCGAAAGCGCCGCCTTCACGGCCTCATCGCAGATGGCGCCGGAATCAAGCGGGCCTCCGACCAGCGCGGCTTCCAACTCTGGCAGCCGTTCTGCGACCGGGCCGCAGGCGCCGACGGCGATCCTGGCCTCTTCGATATGGGTCGCAGAACCGACGATACGGACCGCAACCATCGCGATTGAGATCACCAGGTATTTCCGCGCGCCCAGTTTCACAAAGTGGCTCTGCCCGCTTAGTGCGGCTGCCGGAATGCTGATCTTGGTCAGCAACTCGTCCGGCCGCAAATCGATCCGGCGGGGCCCCCTGAGAAACTCCTGCAACGGCAAAACACGCTCTGAGCCGGTCGACCGCAGACATACGGTCGCGTCCAGCGTCAGAAGGGGCGGCACCCCATCTGCCGCCGGTGACGCATTGCAAAGGTTGCCGCCAATCGTGCCCCGGTTCTGGATCTGAAGCGCCCCGACCTCGCGCGCCGCCAGCCGGAGGGCCTCGAAAGCAGGCGGCAGGTCCGCATCGCGTATCTCGGTCCAGGTCGTTGCAGCGCCGATTTCGATTCCATCGCTCGTCCGGGAAATCCCCCGCAACTCGTCGATCCCGGTCACATCCAGGACCGGCCCGGCGATCACCTGCCGGTCGGTCGCCGGATAAACATCCGTACAGCCCGCTATGACGCGAAACCCGCCCGACGCACGGGCATCGAGCGCCTCGTCCAGTGAACCGGGTCTCAGATAATCGGCAATGGCGGACATGGAGCCTCGGATTGCTCGTATACAAGCAGTATTGTTGCGGCCTTTGCCGCAACCTGTCAATAAGCTCCTCATGGCGAAGAACAGGGCAGCAGACCAGTACTCCCTGAAAGCGCAGGTGGGCTTCAACCTCCGCCGCGCCAACCAGCGGCACGTGGCGATCTTTGCGCGCCATGTGGACGGTCTGACACCGACGCAGTTCGCCGCACTCGCAAAGCTGCATGAGCTCGGGTCGCTGTCGCAGAACAAGCTCGGCCGGCTGACGGCGATGGATTCGGCGACCATCAAAGGCGTGGTGGAGCGGCTGAAGCTGCGCGGCCTGGTAAGTTCGCGGCCCGATCCCGACGATCAGCGCCTGCGGCTGGTGGAACTGACCAAGGCGGGAACGCGCGCGTTTCAGGGAACGGTTCAACAGGCTTTGGATGCACGCGAAGAAACGCTTGAGGCACTGTCGCCAGAGGAAATCGAGCAGTTCGAGGCCATCCTTGCCAAACTGGTCTGATTTCGGGATCGGCGCCGTCCTGAAAAGAGGCCGGACAGAAATAATTGCAAGGTTTCGGCGGGTTATGGCGTCAGACGCCCAGATATCTGTGAAGCAGTGTTTCGTCCTGGTGTAATTCCGCGCTGGTCTGTGTCTCGCGGCTGCGACCGTTTTCCAGAAACACCACCCGATCCGCCAGCGCCTTCACCGCTTCCACCCGTTGCTCGACGAGAATGACCGCAACGCCTTCGGCGCGGAGCGCCTCGACCGTTTCCCGGATCAGCTTGATCATGGTCGGCTGAAGCCCCTCGGTCGGCTCGTCCAGCAGCAGGACACGCGGTTCGAGGCAGAGCGCGCGGGCCGTGGCAAGCATCTGTTGTTCGCCACCCGACAAAGTCTCGGCCCGTTGGCCAAGCCTCTCTCGCAGCCGGGGAAACATTCGCAACACTTTTTCGCGGGTCGCTTCGCCTTTCTGGCGGGTCATCAGGCCAATCTCGATATTTTCGGCAACGGTCATTTCCGTGAACAAACGCCGCCCCTGCGGGATATAACCAATGCCCCTTTTGGGCACCTCATGGGGGGGAAGCTTGCTGATTTCGATCTCTTCAAGCAACACGCGGCCAGCCGAAGGCGTCAACAGCCCCATGATCGTTTTCAGCGTCGTCGACTTACCCGCGCCATTCCGGCCAAGAAGGCAAAGGACCTCGCCCGCGCGGGCTTCAAACTCGACGTCATAGAGCACCTGAACCGGGCCGTAGCCAGAGCAAATTCCTTCGAGCCGCAGCATCATCCTGCCCCCAGATAGGCATCCTGCACCGCCTGGTTGGCACGGATGTCTTGCGGAGCACCGCTGGCCAGCAACTTCCCGGCGTCGAGCACGGTGATCCTCTCGGCGAGGCTCATCACCACGTTCATGTTGTGCTCGATCAGCAGAATTGTGCAGTTGCCCGCCAGATCCTTGATGAGCGTGTTGAAATCGGCGATCTCGG
>CAJICO010000360.1_pt1 | contig 10224 bp, 13 predicted proteins | sample 9199701 | NCBI WGS metagenome assembly CAJICO01 (sample SAMEA7708339, study PRJEB35096) | sediment metagenome | biome: marine neritic benthic zone biome [ENVO:01000025]; feature: sediment [ENVO:00002007]; material: shallow marine sediment [ENVO:03000034] sea grass bed [ENVO_01000059] ... | reverse complement strand
CTCATGGGATTCGCAAATCAATCGCAGGTGATGATGTCGGAATTTTCGACGAGAACCATCGCTTCCGCGCAATTGTAGTCACCGTCTGTGAGTCCCACTTTCAATGCGCAGCCACCTGAAAACACATGCAAAAAACCAAGTCTTTGGGCTCGGCTCCGATCAACTCGTGACTACTGTTAATGGTCAGAGACAAGTCATCGCCAAAAGAAATTTGAAGGTAGTCGTGGACGAAACATACCGCCCTCACTACGCGACCCTTCAGCAATTCATCACAAAAATCACTGCCAAAAAATGCTCCTCCAACACTGTGAATTCAAGCGATATCTGCAACCCGCTCTTCGCACGACCGCGCAAAATCAGCCGTTAACCTTTCCGCCAATTTGCGCCATGCTCACCGCAAAACAAGCCTCCCGTCTCACTCTGAAAGGACCCCCCATGACCAAACCCACAATCGGTTTCATCGGCGTCGGCCTCATGGGCCATGGCATGGCAAAGAACATTGTCGAGGCGGGCTATCCGCTCGTCACCATGGCGCACCGCAAGCGCGAGGCCGTGGACGATCTGATCGGACGCGGCGCCACCGAGGCGTCAAGCCCCAGGGAGATCGCGGAACAAGCTGAGATCATCCATCTTTGCGTCACCGGCTCGACCCAGGTCGAGGCACTGGTGCGAGGCGAAAACGGGCTCCTTGCCGGGCTGCAACCTGGCGCGGTGATCGTTGATTGCTCCACCGCCGACCCGGTCTCGACCCTGGCGCTTGCCGCCGAAGTCGAAACGGCGGGCGGTCATTTCGCCGATGCCCCCCTGTCGCGCACACCCAAGGAGGCCTGGGAAGGCACGCTCGACGCCATGGTTGGCGCCGCACCAGAGGTCTTCGCCCGCATCGAACCGGTGATCGAAACCTGGGCTGGCGTCATCGTCCACCTGGGCGAAGTGGGACTTGGTCACAAGATGAAACTTCTGAACAATTTCATCGCCATGGGCTATGCGGTCATCTTTTCCGAGGCCCTGGCCCTGGCACGAAAATCCGGCCTTTCGCCCGAGCAATTCGACAGCGTGATCCGGCCCGGGCGCATGTCGAGCGGGTTTTACGAGACGTTCATGAAATGGACGTTGGAACACGACGAAAACGCCCACCGTTTCACCATCTCGAATGCCCACAAGGACATGGCCTATCTGGCAAATCTCGCGGTGTCGCTCGGCGCGGTCACGCCGCTGCAACCGGTGGTGCGCAATGCCTTCGCCGCCATGGAGGCCGCCGGTGACGGGCAGAAATACGTGCCCATGATGGCCGACTTCATCGCCGAGGCGAATGGCCTCGAGTGAACCAGTTGCGCCGGGCTTAGAATGAACGTGGTTTCGCCGCCTGACGGCGCCGACAAGCAACGTACGGTGAGTTTTCAGATCGTTAACCAATCACCGGCATCTTTCCCCGCGTTGCAACAACGCCCAATGGCAGGAAAAAACCGGCGGGCACCAGAGAACACTTCGGCCTCTCAGACCACCTCAAAAACGAGGTGCAGAGGTCTCCGTGATCAGATCAATCCCGTCGAGAGGCGGGACAAGGAACAATCGAAGTGGTCCCGGTGGCGGGCCCGTCATTTTCGAAAGAGACGAAGCGAAACAGCTAAACTTTAAATCAAACTGTCCTTCTTCCTGTTTCAAGTACCAGGCCCCGGACTTAATCCGGGGTCCGGGGTCCGGGGGAATGGAATTCCCCCGGCGGGTCGGCTGCGAAGCAGGCGAAACTCCGTTACCGATGCTTGCGAATGGCGGGCTTCCCGCCCTAACGTCCCGGCATGACGACGGGATTCTTTTCAGACGAGCGCTGTTTCTGGCATTCGGGCGGCAACTATTCCTTCATGGTGGCCGCCGGAGGCCTCGTCCAGCCGGGCGGCGGTCTGCCCGAAAACCCGGAAACGAAACGCAGGTTCAAGAATCTAATGGACGTCACCGGACTATTGGCGGAATTGAAAGGGCAAAGCGCCGAGCCCGTTACCCGCAGCGATCTTATCCGCGTCCATCCCGCCGCCTTCCTTGACGAGTTCAAGGCGCATTCCGACGCCGGAGGCGGCGAGATCGGCCTTCGCGCGCCCTTTGGTCCGGGCGGATTTGAAATTGCCTGTCTTTCGGCGGGCCTCGCCAAGGCCGCGCTTTTTGAAGTTCTCGACGGTAACCTATCGAATTCCTACGCGCTTTCTCGCCCGCCGGGGCACCATTGCCTGCCCGACTGGCAGAACGGTTTTTGCCTCCTTGCCAATATCGCCATCGCAGTGGAAGCCGCGATAGCCGGCAAGAAAGCGGCGCGTCTCTCGGTGCTGGACTGGGATGTTCACCATGGCAACGGAACCGAGGCGATCTTTTATGAGCGACCCGGTGTGCAGACCATCTCGGTCCATCAGGAAAACAACTATCCCCTTGATACCGGAAGGTTTTCAGACCGCGGCCAGGGCGCCGGAACCGGCGCGAACCTTAACGTTCCGCTTCCGCCCGGCACTGGCCACAAAGGTTATCTGGCCGCCATGGAACGGCTCGTCATTCCCCAGATCCGCGCTTTCGCGCCTGATGCGATCATCGTTGCCTGCGGCTTCGATGCCGGCGCCTTCGATCCCCTGGGACGGATGCTGGCGACGGCCGAAACCTTTCGCGAGATGACGCGCCTCGCAAAAGCGCTCGCAGATGACATCTGCGGCGGCCGTCTGACACTGGTCCACGAAGGCGGCTACACAGAGACCTATGTTCCCTTCTGCGGCCATGCGGTTATGGAAGAACTCTCAGGCAGCGACATCACCGCCCCCGATCCATTCGCCGATAGTTTGCGGAAACGCCAGCCCGGCGAAGGATTTGACCGCTGGCTCATGAGCCAGATCGATGAAATGACCGAAGCCCTAGGTCCGTGAAACGGTGGCAATTCCGCACCCCCGCCCTTAGTTAGGCCGGAGAGGAGATTCCCATGCTCAAACCCAATCCCGACGCCCTGGCGTTCCTCGAAACCCGCCGTTCGCGGCCCGCCAAGACACTGACGGGTCCGGCCCCCGACCGTGAAGCCCTGCGTCGCCTGTTGACCATCGCGGCCCGCACTCCCGATCATGGCAAGCTGGAGCCCTGGCGTTTTCTTGTGCTGGAAAAGCAAGCGCTTACCCGGCTGTCTTCAACCCTTCGCCCCAAGGGCGAAGAGCTTGACGTCGACATTGGCAAAATCGAAAAGGCCGAGCACGAGTATACCAACTCGGCCCTTGCCGTAGTGGTCATCGCCAGTCCGAAGCCTTCCGAGAAAATTCCCGAGATCGAACAGACGCTCTCGGCCGGGGCGGTCTGCCTGCAGCTCCTGAATGCCTGCCTTGCCGCGGGCTGGGGCGCCAACTGGCTGACTGGCTGGGCCGTGCACGACCGCGACTGGCGCGAGCGAAACCTCGGGCTCATGCCGCACGAATGGATCGCCGGGGTCATTCACATCGGCACCGAAACTTCCGCCCCGCCCGAACGTCCGCGCCCCGATCTTGACGCGATTACCGAGTGGATCGAGGCGTGATCTTCACCTCTTTCGCCAAGACCCTGGCACAGATCGGCGATCCGACATTCCGGGGTGTCCTGATCAAGGGGATCTGTCTGACGATCGCTTTGCTTCTGGCGCTCTATGCATTTGTTTTCTTTGGCGTCCTCTGGATCACACCCGAGACCCTCACCATTCCCTGGATCGGTACGATCGCCATTGCGCAGCAGTTGCTCTCCTGGGGTTCGCTGATCTTGATGATCATCTTGTCGGTCTTTCTGATGATCCCGGTCGCCTCGGCCTTCACCGGCATCTTCCTTGACGAGGTCGCGGACGCGGTCGAGGCCCGGCACCATCCCGGGCTTGGCCCGGCGCCCCAGGTATCCCTGGCCAACAACATCCGGGAATCGCTCACCTTTCTTGGCATCATGATCGCCGCAAACCTGGCCGCCCTGGTGTTCTATTTCACACCGCTGGCACCCTTCGTCTTCTATGGCTTAAACGGCTTCCTTCTCAGCCGCGAATATTTCCGCATGATCGCCGTCCGCAGGATGAGCCGGTCGGACGCCACCGCGCTTTACCGCAGGAATTTCCTGTCGCTCTGGATTGCGGGCGCGCTCATGGCCGTGCCGCTTACCATCCCGCTGGCAAATCTGGTGATCCCGGTTCTGGGGGTGGCGACCTTTACGCATATCTTTCACGCCGTCTGGCGGCGGTGAAGGATCACTCCGCGCCGATCTCCGGTGCCATTCTTCCGAAAATGTCGATGTCGCGCACCGATATGCCCCCCCAAAGGATCACCGCTGCGATGACAGCCCAGATGGGCACCGCCCAATAGGTTGTCAGCCGCAGTTTCCGCCGCATCGAAAAGGACGACGCCGGCGATCCGGCATGCGTGCCTTCGAGGCGCTCGCCCACGTCACCCTGGGTTTCAATACGGATCGGCAGGATCACAAAAAGCACCATGAACCAGACGACCGCAAGCAGGACCAGGGCGGAAACGATGTTCATCAGACTTGCTCAAGTTCTACAAGAGTGCCCGCGAAGTCCTTGGGATGGAGGAATAAAACCGGCTTTCCATGGGCACCGATTTTGGGTTTGCCGTCGCCAAGCACCCGCGCGCCTTTCGCCATCAGGCTCTCGGCCGCGGCGCTAATGTCGTCAACCTCGTAGCAAACATGGTGGATACCGCCCGCCGGGTTTTTTTCAAGAAACCCGGCAATGGGCGAGGCCTCGCCGAGCGGGTACAGAAGCTCGATCTTGGTGTTGGGCAGCGTGATGAAAACAACCGTCACGCCGTGATCCGGCTCGTCCTGGGGCGGGCCAACATCGGCGCCAAGCATGTCACGGTATTGGGCGGCGGCAGCCTCGAGGTCAGGCACCGCAATGGCCACATGGTTCAGCCGTCCGATCATCAAACCCCTCCGCATCGCGCACACGATATATGCGGCGGCATCAGCCGGCGGCAAGAGACAGACCGACGCATGGCCAGAATTAACCGCAGATTAGCCAATGACCGGAATTATCCAAGGCGTTCATGCCGCGGAGGCTTTAATGCCCGAAACTCTGGAAGACCTGATCATGCGCCAGCCGCCGACCGCCGATCGGCCGCTTCTGGGAACCATCGTGCTTGTCGTCGAAGACAGCCGCCACGCCTGCGAGGCGTTGCGCCTGATCTGCCAGCGTTCGCGGGCGCGGATACGCCGGGCCGAAAGCCTCGCCAGTGCGCGGCGGCACCTGCGCACCTACCGGCCGCGTATCGCGGTCATCGATCTTGGCCTGCCCGACGGCTCGGGCCTGGAACTGATCGAGACGCTGAACAGGGCGGAACCCAGAATCGACGGGATCATTGCCATCTCGGGCGATGATTCCCGGGAGCGTGAAGCGCTGAAAACCGGCGCGGATACGTTTCTCGCCAAACCGATATCGTCGATATCGGCCTTTCAGGACGTGGTTCTGGACCTTCTGCCCGAAGACCTGCAACCGGAAGACATTGCGCGCCCGACGACCGATGGCGTCTCTCCTGACCCCATGGCACTGCACGACGATCTTTGCCTGGCCGCCGACCTTCTCCGTTCCGGACCGAATCGAGAATCCATCAAGTATATCGCGGCCTTCCTCGCCAGCCTCGCCAAGGACACGGGCGACAGGGCGCTGGCGCAACTTGCCGGAACTGTGGAAAGGGTGCCCGGCGAAACGCAGGCGGCCGCATTGGCGGACAAAGTGCAAAACCACATTGTGCCGCCGTTGCCGGTGTGAAGACACCATTGCGCCCCTGCGCATGTTCTCATATTGTTCCACTGGCAATCCCGCGACGGACAAACCATCATGTTGGATATGGCAAAAGGCGCAGCACAAGACCTAGCTGAGTTCCTGGAGGGCGAGCGTTACGGCACCGTGCTTGCCGATCCGCCGTGGCGTTTCGTTAACCGCACCGGAAAAGTGGCCCCCGAACACAAGCGCCTGGCGCGCTATCCGACCATGGATATCGACGAGATCTGCGCCCTGCCCGTTGCCGATCATCTGGCCGAACGCGCCCATTGTTATCTCTGGGTACCGAACGCGCTTTTGCCCGAGGGGCTCGAGGTGCTGAAGGCCTGGGGCTTCGACTATAAATCCAACATCGTCTGGCACAAAATCCGCAAGGACGGGGGATCTGATGGCCGTGGCGTTGGCTTCTACTTCCGCAATGTGACCGAGGTTCTCCTCTTTGGCACCCGTGGCAAGAACGTCCGGACCGAAGCGCCGGGCCGCCGCCAGGTCAACATGATCCAGTCGCGTAAACGCGAACATTCCCGCAAACCTGACGAGCAATACAAGATCATCGAGGGTTGTTCCTGGGGCCCCTATCTGGAACTTTTCGGCCGGGGCATCCGCGAGGGCTGGACAGTCTGGGGCAATCAGGCGGATGCGGATTACAAGCCGGATTGGAAAACCTACAGTTTCAACTCCGGCGTTGCCGCAGAATAGATTTCCTAAAAATTAGCATCCGAAGCGGAAACTGCCGGTATGAACGTACTGGTGTCCATTCTCGCAACGCGAAGCTGGGTCGGGCTGATCCTGCGCTGCATTCTGATTGTCGAGTTTATCATCCTCTTGGACTTCATCGCGATCTATCAGTGGCGGCTTCTGCCCTTTGTGCCGCCGTTGCAACTTGCCGCCTTCGTTGCCGCGCTCAGCGCACCGGTCGCGCTGCTTTTTCTGGTAGTCTTCAGGCACATCCTGATCCTCCAGGATCAACTGGTCATGTTAGCCACGACTGACCCGCTGACCGGTCTGATGAATCGGCGTGCCTTCATCGCCAATGTCGCGCCCGATGGCGCGCTGACCCGGGACGGCGCATTCGTCATGCTGGACATCGATCACTTCAAATCCATCAATGACCGTTTCGGCCACGATACCGGCGATCGTTGCCTTGAGGTCATTGCCGAGGGATTGCGGGCCTCTCTACGCGCCGACGACGTGATTGCCCGGTTTGGCGGAGAGGAGTTTGCGCTTTTCCTGCCGCAAGCCTCGGCATCGCAGTTGCAGGCCATCGGGCAACGCATAGCCGATGGAACGGTGCTAGAGGTGGACGGAAGCGAGACGGAACAGCGCACCACTTTGTCCGGCGGGGCCGTAATGGCGCGGGCTGGCGACCCGTTCCATCTGATCGCCAAGCGCGCGGACGAGGCGCTCTACCGGGCCAAATCCGCCGGTCGCGCCCGCCTGATCGCTCTTCGCTCGTCGGAATGGCGGCGCGCAATCTCTGCGCGCACGTCCGCTGCGTGAACTGGCGGATCAATCTTCCACCAGGACCCGCTCCGGCAAACCGACCAGCAGCAGCGGACAGGGATTGCCCACGCCGCGCCGCACCCGATCGTCCAGCTTGGCCCAATGGGTGGTCGCCTGACCGAATTTGTCGGCAACGAACTTGCGGGCAAAAGCCTCGTGAAACGCCACGCCGCGCTCGACCTGCTCGGACACCGCTTTTTGCTGGGCCACCGTCCGCGCGCCAATGCCAAGCCGGTCGAGATCGGCCTCAGACGCCAGCCCCGCCTGTGCCAGCCATCCCGTGATCCGCTCCAGAAACGCGTCCTGCATCGAAGCGCCGCGGGTCACCACAATCCCCAGGCTGATCGCCGACAGCCCGTGCAGCCGCTGAAAATTCTCCAGATCGCGGTCGAAGAACGGGTCCTTGTTGTTCCACTCGATCTCAAGCGCCAGCGCCCCCGCCTCGGCGAATTTCACATGATCGACCTCATGGCTGACGCCCGCGCGTTCATGCCCGTCGACGATGGTCTCGACGCTGAACCGGTGCTTCCGCCAGCCGATATCTGACAATTCGTGGCGTAAACGCTGGGTCAGCCCCGCCTCACCGCCGCCGCCGGCGATGACCTCCGATAGCGGGATACGAAACTCCGAGAGGACTCGTGTCAGAAGTTCCAGTTCGCGCGGAAAGTCATGGGCCAGAATGGCCTCGGCGTGGTTGACGGTCAGAACGTCGAACCCCTCGGCGGAAAGTGCCGCGAGGCTCACAAGGACGGATCCCGGGCCACGAGGATGGGCGCCGTCAGCTCACCCAAACGTCTGATCTGGCGGCCATTTTCGTCAAAGTTCCCCGGATCGAGCCACGCCTCATAAGCCGCCTGCAACCCAGGCCATTCCCTGTCGATACAAGCGAACCAGGCCGTGTCCCGGTTCCTGCCCTTGACCACGCCAGCCTGCCGGAAAACGCCCTCATAGCTGAAACCGAACCGCTCCGCCGCCCGGCGCGACGCCGCATTCGCCGCATCGCATTTCCACTCGAACCGCCGGTACCCGGCTTCGAAGGCCCACCGCATCAGCAGAAACACCGCCTCCGTCGCCTCGCGCGTCCGTTGCAGGCGCGGCGCGAAGGTCAGCCAGCCGGTCTCGATCGAGCCCTGCGCCGGTTTCATCCGCATCAGGCTGAGTGTCCCGCCAAGCCGCCCGTCTTCCATGCGCACAGCAAAGTGCAGCGGATCGTGAGTGTGCCGCGCCGCGTCGATCCAGGCGGTATAACCCGCTTCGTCGAACGGGCCGACCGGGAGATAGGACCACATGGCATCGGTTTCGTCTTCGTCATGTGCGGCGCAGAGACCGGCGACATGTTCACGTGCCACCGGCTCCAGGGACGCATAGCGCCCCGTGATCGCGGTTCGCGGCGGCAGAGGTGGTGGCGTCCAGTTTGTGAGGCCGTGCACAGCGAACTCCTTCGGCGCCTAAAAGCGAAACCCGGGCGGATAATCGTGAATCCCGTCAAAATCCGACTTGCCGATCTCGACCCCGTTTTGCCTCAGCACCGCAAAACCGATTGACAAGTGAAAGAAGAAATTCGGCAAGGCAAACTGGTTCAGGTATTCGGGGCCGGGCTGGGTGATCTCGGCGAACCCGGCACGATGGGTGATTTGCCGATCTTCCGCGCCTTCGAATTCCTTCGGTTCCAGTGCACCAAGATGATCATTTGCGAAACGATTGCGCGCCAAAAGTCCTTCGGCGGTCAGACCAAGATCGGGGAATTCAGGCACGTCCCTGCCTGTCAGCGGATAGGTTGCCCGCAGCGCGAATCCCGTCGCCGTCGCGAACTGCTCGGCGGCGGAAAACATGTCGGGTGCCAGTCTGCCCAAAAGAACATCGGCGGATCCGGCCCGTCGGATAAGATTGGTGGACTGAGCCAGGTAATGCTCAACCACTGGCACCGAGGCCGAATAGAGCGCAGGTATCATTCTTCAGGCGGCAGCACCCGCAGGCGCAACTCTCGCAGTTGCTCGTTCGTGGGTTCGCTGGGCGCGTCCATCATCAGGTCCTCGGCCCGCTGGTTCATCGGGAAGAGGATCACCTCGCGGATGTTCGCCTCGTCGGCCAGAAGCATCACGATCCGGTCGATCCCGGCGGCACACCCGCCGTGGGGCGGCGCGCCGAAGCGGAAGGCATTGACCATGCCGCCGAAACGCTTGCGCACTTCACCCTCGCCATATCCGGCGATCTCAAAGGCCTTGAACATGATCTCGGGCCGGTGGTTCCGGATGGCGCCCGAGAGGATTTCATAGCCGTTGCACGAAAGGTCGTACTGAAAGCCCAGCACATCGAGCGGATCGCCATCCAGCGCCTCCATACCACCCTGAGGCATGGAAAACGGGTTGTGTTCAAAGTCGACAGCGCCGGTTTCCTCGTCGCGTTCGTAGATCGGGAAATCCACAACCCAGGCGAAGGCGAAACGATCCTCGTCGGTGAGGCCCAATTCGTTGCCGATTTCGTCGCGCGCCTTGCCGGCGACGGTCTCAAACGTCTTGGCCTTGCCGCCAAGGAAGAACGCCGCATCGCCCACGCCAAGGCCAAGCTGCTGGCGGATCGCCTCGGTCCGCTCAGGGCCGATATTCTTGGCAAGCGGGCCGGCGGCTTCCAGCCCCTCACCCTGATCGCGCCAGAAGATATACCCCATCCCCGGCAGCCCTTCTTTCTGGGCAAAGGCGTTCATCCGGTCGCAGAACTTCCGGCTGCCGCCCTTAGGCGCGGGAATGGCGCGGATTTCCGTGCCCTCCTGCTCCAATATCTTGGCGAAGATGGCGAAGCCCGAGCCACGGAAATGCTCCGACACATCCTGCATCTTGATCGGGTTGCGCAAATCGGGCTTGTCGGTGCCGTACCAGAGCGCCGCATCGCGGTAGCTGATCTGCGGCCAGTCGGCGGCGGCATCGACCTTGCGGCCCTGGCCGAATTCCTGAAACACG
>CAJICO010000152.1_pt1 | contig 10232 bp, 11 predicted proteins | sample 9199701 | NCBI WGS metagenome assembly CAJICO01 (sample SAMEA7708339, study PRJEB35096) | sediment metagenome | biome: marine neritic benthic zone biome [ENVO:01000025]; feature: sediment [ENVO:00002007]; material: shallow marine sediment [ENVO:03000034] sea grass bed [ENVO_01000059] ... | reverse complement strand
GGCGGTCACCTCCGTCTACGCGGAAGGAAAGTGCCTGACAAGAGACCAGGGTGGATCCGCCAGTACAAACGAGTTTAGCGACGCCGTCGCCCAGGCACTGGATTAGAAGCGATAATTCCCAAATTGAATGAATTCATGCTGGTGTTTTTGCGTTTGGCGATCAAGATCACAACGGACCTTTCGACGAGTCATCCATCGGCTTCACTTATTTCCGCTGCCGACGCTGGCCGGCGAACTATGGCGTGCCATGCGATGTGCGCAAGCGTTGCGGCGATGCAGGCAAGGAGGATTTTGCATACGGTCGTGTCCCAGAATATCCAGGGTTTACCCTGCGAGATCGTAATACTCTGTCCAAACGAGTTTTCCATCAGGGGACCGAAAAAGGTGATGCCGTCGGGGTTGGCGTTAACCTCGCGCTTGCCGATACGAAACAGGTCGACGCTTTCCTTGTAGGTAGCCGGGGTTTCGATCTCGATCATCAGGGCCTTCGAGGTGAGGTCGCGCCAATAGGCGATGTCGGCTGCATCGACGGAGCCACCCGTGCTGGTGTGGTTCGCGGCGCGGGTCAGCTCTGCCAATTTATCTGCGGGTACCGAGCGTGTCGTATCGAATGCTTCCTTGTTGGAGCGCCGTTCGAGGACGTGCTGCCAGAGCGGATCGGCGACCGCGCTTTCGTCGCGGGTGAAGCGGGCAGTGGCGACAGAGCGGCGGTCGAGCCCTTCGGCGCTGTCCCCTTCGGGGAACAGCTCGAGCGCGACGGCGAATCCGGCGGCATTGGCGGCCATTGTCATCAGTTCAAGGAAGCAGCCGAGGCCGATGGTCAGCTGCCGGTCGAACGGGTCGGTGTGTGGCAGTTGCCGGTCGGTGTCGAACCAGAGCGTCAGTTGATCGTCGCCCTGAAGCTCGACGATCCAGGGCTGCCGGTTGTGGGGATTGGGCGCGAGGATGGCGTAGGAAAGCGCGTTCTTGCGGGGGTCGGCATAGCCGCCCGCCAGGTCCCAAGGGGCGAGCGCTTTGGACGGTGTACGGGTCGCGGCGAACGTGCCGGCGCCGCCGGCAGCAAGAATGATGCCGCCACCGGCAATGGTCAAAAATTTTCTGCGGTTCATGGGTTGGGTCTCCAATAAAGTACGATGTCGAACTATTATAGTACGACATCGTACTAATCAAGAGAGTCTGTTAATCCCAAAGTGTGGGGAGAATTTCGTAAGAGATATAAAGGGGATGGCGCGGGTGCCCGGCCTTGGTAAGCCCAAGCGTGAGGAGCCGCTTGCCGCTATTGTGTAGGATCGGGCGCACCGATTCGGCCTGATCGAGATGTTCGCCATGAACACCCCAGGAGCAAAGCACGTCATCCGCCCATGCCGCCATTTCCGCGATCTGAGCCGCATTCTCCGGCCCCTCCGGACGTTTGGCCTGGCGAAGCCTGGCGGGGCTGGTCTCGCGCAGGGCGAATAGGTTGACGACGCCGAAGGCGCCATAGCCAAGCCGCTTGGCCCGGCGCTCGCACCGTTCGATCGTCGGATCATTGTCACGCTCGGTCGCCCTGGAAGGGTTCAGCATGACGTAAAGGAGCCTCTTCCCCTCCGGCGCCCAAACGCGGGTGAGCGAATAGCGGTAGCGCTCGCAATCTGAGTAGACAGCGGTGCTCATCCGCCCGCCGCCATCGTGGTGACGGGTGATCACGTGCGGAAAACGCGGCTGGGGTGGAGTTCACCCGCGCGGTAGGTGCCGACGGCCACGGGCTCGCTATTGTGCGAGGCCCAGCAGAGATCGCCATAGGCAGCGTCCGAGGCGATGACCATGCCGGGGTTGCCGTTCCTCAGACGCGCGGCGCCCTCGGCGGTGGCGGGAAGCTCGGGCAGATCTTCAAGGCCCGCGGAAAGGGGCAGCAGCAGATCGTCGATGTCAGCGGTGCGGGCGAGCGCTTCGATCTGCTCCATTGTCACCGCATCCTTCAGATCGAAGGGGCCGGACCAGAGGCGACGGAGCGAGGTCACATGACCCAGGCAACCAAGCAATTCGCCCAGATCACGGGCAATGGCGCGGACATAGCCGCCCTTGCCGCAAACCATCTCCAGTGCGGCGTGATCCTCGTCGATCCTGCGTAGCAGTGTCAGGCTTTCGACGAAGAGGGGCCGCGCTTCCAGTTCGACTTCTTCACCCGCGCGGGCCCTGGCATAGGCACGCTCGCCATCGATCTTCACAGCCGAGAAGGCCGGGGGCACCTGCATGATGTCGCCTTCAAACCCCGGCAGAGCCGCGCGCAACTCGTCGTCGCCCGGGCGGTGTTCAGAGGTGCCGGTCACCTCCCCTTCGGCGTCGTCGGTGTTGGTCGACTGGCCGAAGCGAATGGTGAACTCATAGGCTTTCATGGCGTCAGTGACGTAAGGCACGGTCTTGGTCGCTTCGCCCAATGCCACCGCCAGAAGACCTGTCGCGGCAGGGTCGAGCGTGCCCGCGTGCCCGGCCTTTTTCGCTTCGAATGCCCAGCGGACCTTGTTGACGACAGCGGTCGATGTCAGACCGGCAGGCTTGTCGACCACCAGCCAACCCGAGATGTCGCGCCCCTTCTTTCGCCGAGCCATAGCGTCACCTTGTTTTGAATGCGCGGGGCTAGCGTCAATGGTTGGCGCTTGTCAATCCACGACGCCCAGGATGGGTCCCATGGGAAGGCCCGCATCGTGACGGTTCAGTTGGGGCGCATAAAGTCGCGAGACATTGCCGTCGATGTAAAGCGCGTTGGGTGTGCCCAGCACATCGCGGAAGAGCCGCGCAAACCGGTGGAAATTGACGGGCCTGTCCGAAATGGCGGCGACCAGGGTTCCGACAGTGGTCACGCCGACGCCGTTGCGGATGAAGCGCGAGTCGGAATTCGGCAGAAAGCGTGGATGCAGCTTGCCATCAATAACAAGCATCGGTCCGGACTGGCTGGCATATTCGCAGGTCATATCGGCGCGGGAAAAACTGCGGGATTCAGAAATGCTGGCGGCGCCTTTGGCAAGGCAGAAAACGCCATTGGGCAATAGCCCGAAGTTGCCCGGCCCGTCACGGGTGACAAGCGGGGCAAGCCGTTCGCCCGCCTCAATGTAGAGTCCGACCGGACGGCGGTCGGCGTGATACATGCCGCCATTCATGGCGAAGCGCAGCGCTTTTCCGTCTGGCAGGGACGACTGAACGGTTTTGAAAGTGCCAAGCCGCTTGCCTTCGGCATCGTTCAGAAAGAGGCGAATATCGTCGATGCCCGGGTCGGCCTCGCAAACCGTGAATGGTGTGTCTTCAAACGTCAGCGAACGGCAGTTGGCCTGAGCAGCGTCAGCCAGGAAAACGCTAATCAGCGTCGAGATCGCGGCGAACGTTTTCATCGGCAAACATGGCGCGTGTATTGTCGAGCCGGTCAAAGGTTTCGTCGATCTGGAAGCGGATTTCCGGCGAAAATTTCAGCGACAGCCCCCGCGCGACGATGCGGCGGATTTCGTGGCGGTTTTCGCGGAGCTTTTCCAGCGCTTCGTCCCGCTTGTCGCCGCCGAGAGGCAGGACATAGGCCGTCGCAACCTTCAGATCGGGGGAACAGGTAACTTCGCCGACGGTGATCGACAGCCGGTTCAGGTCCGGGTCGTGGATATCGCCCTGGGTCAGCACATCGCTCAGCCGCCGCCGGATCAGTTCGGCAACGCGCAACTGGCGCTGAGTGGGGCCGGGGCCATCGTTGAAGCGGGAACGCGACATTCCCCGCATCTAAATGCTGGCGGCTGCCGGGGCAAGCGCGTAAGGACGGTTTCCAGCAAAGGATGGGAAGATGACGGAACTGCCAGGTGTGGTGATCTTGGGTGTCTCGGGACGCATGGGGCAGATGCTGCTAGGCGAGGTTCAGCGGTCTGACAAGCTGCGGCTTGAGGGCGCCGTCGAACGGCCCGGGCACGAATGGGTCGGGCGCGATCTGGGCGAGGCCATGGGCGGCGCGGCGCTTGGGGTGACCGTAACCGACGACACGCTTCATGCCATCGTCGGGGCGCAGGTCGTCCTTGATTTCACGACTCCTGCCGCGACAGTTGAAACCGCAACTCTGGCCGCGCAGGCCCGCGTGGTGCATGTGATCGGCACGACCGGGCTTTCCGACGACGATCTGGCAAAAATCGAAGCGGCCGCGCGCCATGCGACCGTGATCCGTGCCGGGAACATGAGCCTTGGGGTCAACCTGCTGGTGCAACTCACAAAGAAAGTGGCCGCCGCCTTGGACGAGGATTTCGACATCGAAATCGTCGAGGCCCACCATCGCCACAAGGTTGACGCGCCGTCGGGCACTGCATTGATGCTGGGCGAAGCTGCGGCGGATGGCCGGGGCGTTGCCCTTGCCGACGTTGCCGATCGCGGACGGGATGGGATCACAGGCGCTCGGGCACGCGGCAGCATTGGTTTCGCAGCGCTCAGGGGCGGCGATGTGGTGGGTGAGCACGATGTGATCTTCGCCGCGGAAGGCGAGCGCCTGGTGTTGCGTCACCTGGCGACCGATCGGCGGATTTTCGCCCGCGGCGCGGTTAAGGCGGCCATCTGGGGTCTCGGCAAGCGCCCTGGGCAGTACGATATGCTAGATGTTTTGGGACTAAAGTGATCCGACCTCAAGTCTGGGACGTATTCCGCACAAAAGTGCTGAGATGGAAGAAGATGCGAACCATATGCCTTGCCCTGCTCATGTGCCTGATGGCTGTACCAGCGTCGGCCGAGGGGTTTGAACGAGTGGGCGAAAAATCCGGATTTATATCTCTGGTCAAGGACCGCAAGCTGACGCGCCTTGGCATAAGGCTCAGGGTGGGCGATGACGGCAAGATCTCCGGGCGTGCCTTCGGCCAGAGGGTTACGGGGGATTGGCGCTGGCAGGAGGGATACTTTTGCCGCGATCTCGTCGTTGGGGACGATGAACTGGGCGCGAATTGCCAGATGGTTCAGGTTCGCGGCAACACGCTTCGTTTCACTTCGGATCGGGGCGAAGGTATCTATGCAGATCTTCGGTTGAAGTAGGCCCGAGCCGGGCGCTTTCTTGAATAGAAAGCGGATTTAAGATTTCGCCTCCGAGGCGTCACTTGAGAATTATCACTTCAGCATATTCCGACGGAATGATCAGCGCGTCGTCCGACTGATTTAGCCGTTCGCAGAGCGCTGCCATATCGGCCTCCAATGACATGCTCACTTTGCCCAGGGCCTCGAATGACATGCGGATCGGGCCGTAGTTCGTGCGGAACATATCGATAAAATGGGCTGTCGACCGATAGCGAAAAGTGAATGTCTTCAGGCTGGTCCGTATTTCAGTGACCTGACCTTTGAACATTTGTGCCAAGGCGTCTTCGCTGCCCCAGATGAACGGGCTCGGCAGGGCTGCGGGTGGCGGTATGTGGCGGCTCAGCACCTCAAACAGCAGTCCGACGAACCCGCCAGCCGTCCAGTTCGCCATGGCGATGATGCCGCCCTTGCGGGTGACGCGCACGAGTTCTGTTGCTGCATTGAAATGGGCCGGAGCGAACATCACGCCGAAGGTTGACAGGACGACATCAAAACTCTCGTCGCCAAAGGGCAGTGCCTCGGCATCCGCTACCTGATAGGCAATGTTTTTCAATCCCTGCGCGTCCGCCCGACGGGCCGACGCTTCGAGAAGTTTCGGCACATAGTCGGTCGAGGTAACATCCGCAAACCGTCGGGCGGCGGCCAGCGTTGCATTGCCGTTTCCGGCGGCAACATCCAGCACACGCGCCCTGGGGCTTAGATCAATCGCCTCGCACAGCGACTCTCCCACGATTTGCAGAGTGGCGCCGATCCTGGCGTAGTCCCCCGCACTCCAGGTGACCTGCTGCCTTGCTTTGATCCTGGACAGGTCGGCATTGATTTCGGAGTGCGAGTTCATGAGGGTCAGCTTTCCGCCTGCGGGGCTTTGAAGATGGCGAATTGCATCAGCCGGCAGGCATTGGGTCCAGCTTCGCCCTGGGCGCGTGCCGTTGCGGGCATCGGGCCGGGGATGCTTTCTTCGGTGCAGCCGTCGCGGTAGGTCGTCAGCATGGTCTCTTCGCGGCCTTCGATCAGGGGGCCGTGGTCATTGATGACCAGGTGAATTTCCGCCACATCGGCATTGATCAGCCCGTCTTCGAACCAGCCGGTTTTCATCGCGCCTTCGGGCTGATGCCAGTTGAACGTGGCGGTGCCGTCTTCGGCCACGATCACGCCGGCGCCGCCGGTGACATCGGCATTGACCGCGTCGGTGCGCTTCAGAACGTCCTTGGACGTACAGGCATGGGGGGTTTCGCAATTTTCGGGCGAATTCACGACAACAAACCAGATGGTGTTGACGTTGCCCGGTGTCAGGCCCGAGGTTTCGAAATTGGCGAAGACGCCGTCTTCGTGACGGACCAGGGTGGCCTGCGCGCCTTCGACGACAGTTTTGTCGCCCTGGCTGGGATGTGTGATGACATTTGCCGATTCCGGCGATCCGGCCAGCGCTGTGGTGCCGAGCGACAGTGCGGCGATGGTAGTGAGCGTGAGTTTGGTCATTTTTGGTCTCCGTTTGGATGGTTTTGCCGTTTGTGGCGAATGACCATGGCTTAGGCCGGCTGTTGCGGCGAAGCTTGAGGACAGTGTGAGGAGACCCTGAGGATTCGCTGGTATTTGTTGTTTTCGGAAACTTGAAATGTTTCCGGTCCGATTTCTGGTAAAGAAATCGGTCCCTTGGCGGGAAACGCTTTCTATTCGGACGGCGTTTGCACTAGCATCCGCCCATGAAGCTTGTTTTTGGCGATTTTGAGCTCGATGCCGAGGCTGCCGAACTCAGACATGATGGTCTGCCCGTCAGCATTGAAAGGCAGGCTTTCGATCTTTTGCACCTTTTGGCCGACAACGCCGAACGGGTGGTCTCGAAGGACGAAATTATCGAAAAGGTCTGGGACGGGCGCTTCATTTCCGACGGTGCCATCTCGACCGCCGTCAAGCAGGCGCGGCGGGTCGTGGGTGATGACGGCTCGGCGCAGAAAGTCATCAAGACGATACACGGGCGCGGATTTCGTTTCGTCGCGGGCCTGAAACGGCAGGCCGCCAAAGTTGCGGGTGAGGACATCCCCGTGGAGACGCCGATTGAGACGGCGCCGTCGATTGCGGTTTTGCCTTTCGCAGTCTTCGGCGAAGGCGCTTTGGGCCCGGCCATCGGCGATGCGATCCCGGCCGAACTGATCTCAGCCTTCTCGCGGTTGCGTTGGCTTTTCGTTACGTCACGCGGCTCGTCCTTTCGGTTCCGCGATCCCGACACCACGCCCGAGATGCTGCGCAACATGCTGGGCGTTCGCTATGCGCTGACCGGAACGGTCGAAGTGCTGGGCGATATGCTGACGGTCAGCACCGATCTGGCCCGCACCGATAGTGGCGCTGTGATCTGGTCGAACCGCTATGCGACTGCCGCCAGCGGCATCCACGAGATCCGGGCCGAGATCGTTGCCGACACGGTCGCAGCGCTGGAGATTCACATCCCGTTTTCCGAGGCTTCAGCGGCCCGGCTTCAGCCGCCCGAGCGTCTGGGAGCCTGGTCACATTTTCACGTCGGGCTACAGCATATTTACAGGTTCAATCAGGCTGACAATCGCGCTGCTGCCGAGCATTTCCGTCAGGCGCTGGAACTTGAGCCGGAATTTGCAAGGGCCCACGCCGGGCTATCATTCACCCATTGGCAGACCGCCTTCATGAATTTCGGCGAAGACCGGGCCGGACCGTTGGCCCTGGCCGCGGCAAGCGCAGAAAGAGCGAATGAGATCGACCCCCACGATCCTTTTGCCAATTTCAATATGGCGCGGGTCTACTGGCTGAGCGGCGATGTGGATGCGTTCGCCGAGTGGCTCGACCGAGCGCTGATGATAAATCCGAATTTCGCTCAGGCGACTTATACGCTGGGCCTTGCCAGCCTGTTTTCAGGTCAGGACCAGAAGGCCGAAACTTTCACCACCCGTGCCATGAAGCTCAGCCCGCTTGATCCTCTGAAATACGCGATGATGAGCAGCAACGCCATGTCTCAGATCGGCAACGGCGACATGGAAAAGGCGGCTGATCTGGTCGAGAAGGCCCGACATCTGCCGGGTTCGCATTTCTACATCGATATGATCGCTGCCGCCGTGCAAAAGCTGTCGGGCAATGCAGCACAGGCCCGGGTCTCGGCCGAGCGGGCCAAGGCGCGCAATCCCGGCGCGAATACGGCTTCGTTTTTCCAGGACTTTCCATACCGCGAAGGCGTGGTTGCCGGGGAAAGGATCAAGGCCGCGCTGACAGAGCTTGGATTCTAGGGCTGCGCTGTCCCGGGCTTGACCCGGGACCTCTGGTCTGCGGGCGAGGAAAGGCCCCGGATCAAGTCCGGGGCATCGGGATTCCACGCAATATGTCGGAGATCTCGGTCAGCCGCTCGCTGAGCGGGTTGGTCTTGCGCCATACCATGCCCACCCGCCGTGACGGTTGGGGATCGCCGAAGCGGGCCACCGATACCTGCGCTGATTTTGCTTCAACCGGAACCGCCATTTCGGGGACGAGCGTCACGCCCAGGCCCGCGCCGACCATCTGGACCAAGGTCGTCAGCGAACTGCCATCCAGCCCGTCACGAGGCGCAGCCGAGAGGCTGCAGAACGCAAGCGCCTGATCGCGGAAGCAATGCCCTTCCTCCAGCAACAAAAGCCGCATCCTCGCCAACCCTTTCTTGTCGGGCACCGGTTGATCCCGTTCGGCATGGGGGCGCACCAGCACGAAGGTTTCGTCGAAGAGAGGCACTTCGCTTATCGATGGTTCCGAAAGCGGGAGGGCCAGAATGGCGGCATCAAGCCGTCCTTCCTGCAGCTCTTCCAGCAGGGTCGGTGTCAGGGTTTCACGCACCATGAGATCGAGGTCGGGAAAATGCCGCGCCAGGCATTCCAGCACTGCGGGCAAAAAATAGGGGGCGATTGTGGGAATCACCCCGACCCTCAGGCGGCCGGTCAAGGTCTCTCCCTGCGCCCGCGCCAGTTCCCCAAGCTCGTCAACCGAACGGAGAATGTCCGTGATCCGCCCGCGCAGCCCTTCGCCGAACTCGGTCAGCCGCACCTGCCGCGCGCCCCGTTCGAAAAGCTTGGTTCCCAGGGCTTCTTCCAATTCCTTGATCTGCATCGACAAAGCCGGCTGCGAGATTGCCGAAGCCTCTGCCGCCCGCCCGAAATGCTGATGGCGGGCCAGCGCCTCGAAATAGCGGAGCTGTCTGAGCGTGACATTGTCCATAGGGAAAACTTATCATATTCATCAAAAAATCCAACTTTTACTAATCGGCAAACATTGCTAAACTTAGAGGAGACGGAGGCCTGCCTGCGCCCCGCCCCCCATATTTACAGGAGAGGAAAATGGACGGTAACGACGCCCCCGGCAAATGCCCGGTTGTTCATGCTACGCTCAGCGCGCGGTCGAACCGCGACTGGTGGCCGAACCAGTTGAACATTCGCATTCTGGCTCAAAACTCGAACCTCTCCGACCCGATGGACGAAGGCTTCGACTACGGCGAAGCTTTCAAAACGCTCGACATGAAAGCCCTGAAGCAGGACCTTTACGACCTGATGACCGACAGCCAGGACTGGTGGCCAGCGGATTATGGTCATTACGGGCCGCTCTTTATTCGTATGGCCTGGCACTCGGCGGGGACCTACCGCACCGGTGACGGCCGGGGTGGCGCCTCATCGGGCACTCAGCGGTTCGCGCCGCTCAATTCCTGGCCGGATAATGGCAACCTCGACAAGGCACGGCGCCTCTTGTGGCCGGTCAAGCAGAAGTACGGCAACGCGATTTCCTGGTCGGACCTCATGATCCTCGCGGGCAACTGCGCGATCGAGTCCATGGGCGGAACTACCTTTGGCTTCGGCGGCGGGCGCGCCGACACCTGGGAACCGGAAGAGGATATCTACTGGGGTCACGAAACCGAATGGCTGGCGCCCAGCGACAATCCCAACAGCCGCTATTCCGGCGTACGCGATCTGGAAAACCCTTTGGCCGCTGTGCAGATGGGGCTGATCTACGTGAACCCCGAAGGGCCTGACGGCAATCCGGATCCGGTCGCCTCTGGCCGCGACGTCCGCGAGACCTTCGCACGCATGGCGATGAACGACGAGGAAACCGTGGCGCTGGTCGCCGGTGGTCACACATTCGGCAAGGCCCACGGCGCGGGCGATCCCGCACTCGTCGGTCCCGAACCGGAAGGCGCG
>CAJICO010000561.1_pt1 | contig 10278 bp, 9 predicted proteins | sample 9199701 | NCBI WGS metagenome assembly CAJICO01 (sample SAMEA7708339, study PRJEB35096) | sediment metagenome | biome: marine neritic benthic zone biome [ENVO:01000025]; feature: sediment [ENVO:00002007]; material: shallow marine sediment [ENVO:03000034] sea grass bed [ENVO_01000059] ... | reverse complement strand
GACCTGACCGTAGATGGCGGCACATACGTCGACGTCGTGGTGATCACTGACTGCAACTTCAACATGATGAATGGCGTCATACTCGACAATGCCACGTTCATCTCAACCAGCACGGACAGCCAGGGCGTTTTGAAGTCGCCTCAGGGCTTCCAGATTGGCCGGGACGATAGTTGCGCAGACGGCGGCGGAGCCCAACTCATCCTGAAAGGCGATATGAAGACAGCTGCCAGCATGCAGTTATATGGCGGCCAGATCATCTCGGCGGGAGACGTCAAATTTGCCGCGCAGGGCAACGGATTTGCAGGCGCGTCGGTTATCGCAGGCGGCGAGATTGACGGAACCTCACTTTCCGTCATGGGTCTTTGTCCGAACCAGAGCGGCATGGAGGAATTCTTCGGGACCGAAGTTTACACGCCGCCGCGATTAGGCGGCTAGAGCCGAGCAGAAACCAAAAGGCCGCCGGTTTGGCGGCCTTTTTTCGTTACTCGTCTTCCAGCGCCTCGACGGCTTTTTCCAGATCGTCCTTGGTGGACTTGGTCTCTTTTACATCGGCATTCTCGAAGATGTGGTCGACGACCTTGTCTTCGAAGAGCGGAGCCTGGATTTGCTGGCGCATCTGCGGGTTCTGCTGGACGAATTCGAAGAACTGTCGTTCCTGGCCCGGGTACTGGCGCGCCTGCGCCATGACGGCCTGGGTCATCTCGGCGTCGCTGACTTCCACTTCCGCTTTCTGTCCCAGTTCAGCCAAGAGGAGGCCCAGGCGCACCCGGCGCTCGGCCAGTTTGTTGTGCTCATCAGAGGGCTCGATCTCCTCGTGGTCGTGACCTTCCACATCCGGGTTTTCTTCGTGCCAGAGCTGATGCGCGATCTGTTTGGCCTCAGCCTCGACCAGCGATGGCGGCAAATCGAACTGCACCTTTTCGTCAAGCACATCCAGCAGCGCGCGTTTCATGACAGCGCGGGATGCACCGGCGTATTCGCCAGTGATCTGCTCGCCGATCTGGGCCTTAAGGGCCGAAAGATCGTCGGCGCCAAATTTCTTGGCGAGTTCATCGTCGACAGGTGCCGGTTTCGGTTCCTTGACCGCTTTCACGGTCACGTCGAACACCGCCGGTTTGCCGGCGAGTTCCTTGTTGCCGTATTCCTCGGGGAAGGTGACCTCGACGGATTTTTCCTCTTCGGTCTTGGCGCCCACTAGCTGATCTTCGAAACCGGGAATGAACTGGTTCGAGCCGAGTGTCAGCGGGAAATCTTCAGCCGCGCCGCCTTCGAATGCCTCGCCATCCACCTTGCCGACGAAATCGATCACCACCTGATCGCCGTCCTTCGCTTTGGAGCCCTTCTTGCGGTCCTCGAAGTTCTGGGCATTTTCGGCGAGATTGTTGAGAGCTTCCTCGACAGCCGCCTCGTCTGCTTCAACTACGAGCTTTTCGAGCGAGATCTCTTTAAGATCGACTTCGGGGATCTCGGGCAGGGCCTCGTAGGTCATGTCAACTTCGACGTCGTCGCCTTCCGACCAGTTTTCATTGGTCATCTCGACCTTCGGCTGCATGGCCGGCCGATCACCCGAATCCTCGAAGTGCTTGTTCATCGCACCGTCGACGCTTTCCTGCATCGCTTCGCCCAGCAGGCGCGGGCCGAATTGTTTTTTCAGCAGCGCCATGGGAACTTTTCCCTTGCGGAAACCCTTCATCTCGATCTCGGGCGCCGCTTCGGCAATCTTTTCGTTGACCTTGTCGTTCAGCTCTTCTGCCGTGACCACAAGCTTGTAGCCGCGCTTCAAGCCTTCGTTCAGCGTCTCGGTAACCTGCATGGGTGTCCTCACTCAAACTCGCAAAACGCGAGGCGGAAAATCAGCGGTCGTTCTAGGCAGAAGCGGGCGGGCGTGCAAGCTGAAACGAAAACCCGCCCCAAGGGCGGGGCGGGCAATCGGGGAAGACCAGAAGACCGAGGCTGCGGGAGGTCAATATGGCCGATCCCTAGGGAACGCGGCCATCATAGTCAGAATTTGGGAGTGTTGCGCAGGGCGGGCGTTGCGCGCGCGGTACCTACGTTAAAGCAGGCGACAGGTCAGGCGACGACGGCAGCGCGAAGGCGGGACTCTTGCGGTTCCAGCCATTGTTTGACGGACTTGGGCAGGAAGGGATTGGGCGCACCGGCGTCGATCCACGAGGAGTAGCGGCAAATCCGTACGGCGGTGATGAGGTATAGCGCGAAGAACAGAAACGTTATCGTTTTGTCCCCGTCGATCATGGTCAGAAACCCGTTCATCACTAACGTCCTCGCAAAAGTGCATTCATTACTGAGGACAGTTTTAGTCATCCACCGTGTCCGATTCGTGGAGGACTCGCGGTATTTCCACGAAATTCAGGTGAAATCTGGCAGGCTGTTTCCAAATCGGGCAGCAATGCGGCGTGCTCAAGGGGACTGGCGCTGAATTGTGGACTAAATAGGGCAATTAGATGTGGTAAATGTGTTGAAGATTTGCTAATTTCGAACCACAACAAGTGGTTTTCACGAGTTTGTAAAATGTTCGATATTTGCGATGAACTTTACATTTCAAAACTGACTCCCGACGTCATCGACGCCGATGACCTGGCCCGGTCTCTTGAAACTCTAAGCGACAACGAATTGCTAGCGCTGGAAGACGAGCTGGATTTCTGCAGCTTTTCCGGCGCTCCGTCCCCTCGGATTCTGTCGCTGCTCGAAAGGCTGAACGGGCTTGATGCCGGTTGGCAGCGCTTGCTGCAAAACCGTCGCGAGCCCCAAGTCCCCGCCGCTTACTAAAGCGGATCGCCGGAAAATCGGCTAACTTCGATGCCCGCGCTGGCAAGCCCGGCGCGGATTTTTTTCGCGAAGTCCACGGCATGGGCGCCGTCGCCGTGAATGCAAATCGTATCGATCCGGGTCTCTAGTCGTTCTCCGCCCGCCAGGATGGCGCCTTCACGCACCATTTGCACCATATTCGCCGCAGCCTTGTCACCGTCGTCAACCATCGCCCCCGGCCGACGCCGGTCCACGAGTGTTCCATCCGGGTTGTAGGCGCGGTCGGCAAAGATCTCGCCAGCCCAGCGGCAGCCAAGATCGCGAGCGACTTCCTCCATCCGGGTTGCCGCCAGTCCCATGATGATGATGTCAGGCTGTGCTTCGAGCGCCGCCTGAAAGCAGGCACGCGCCATACCGGCATCGGTGGCGGCCATGTTCGACAGCGCCCCGTGCAGCTTCAGGTGACGGATCGTTCCGCCAACAGATCGCGCCATCGCCTGAGCGGCACCGACCTGGTAGCGGATCATATTGGCGAGTGTCGGCAAAGGCACTTGCATTTGTCGGCGCCCGAAGCCCTGCAGATCGGCAAAACCGGGATGGGCGCCAATGCCGACGTCTTTCTCGACCGCCAGCCGCATAGTTGCCGACATCGTATCTGCGTCACCGGCATGAAATCCGCAGGCGATGTTGGCCGAAGTCACCACATTCAGGAGACCGGAATCATCGCCCATCTTCCAGGGGCCGAAACCCTCGCCCATGTCAGAGTTGAGATCGACAGAAAGAGACATGGGGCAGATGAGATACCGAAGTCGGGCACCATGCAAGCCATTGATGCCGGAAAGATCCAGTGCCGCGAAATCGAAGCCGTCGCTCTTTCCGAGAAATCACGGATGTCCTAGGACTGTGAAACCCGCGCCTCTTGTGGTGCGGGTCGCCGGAGGCGCCACCGGGCGGCGTGTTTCGGCAGGGTGGGACGGCCCGAGAAGCGCTTGGCCTGATGGATGCGCCTCGACAGACTACGATTACCTCGCTTCCCGGCATGCTTGCCCGGTCCATTCGCAGTGCCTGGAACCTGATCCGCGAAAAGGGCCCGGGGCGCATACAATTCTGGTTCATCGCCCTTTTGATCGGTATCGCGGCCGGGACGGCGGCTGTGCTTTTCCGGCTGGGGATCAGCCTTCTTCAGACGACACTCTACGGCACCGACGATCCGCGTCTGCTGCACTCCTTTGCCGAGACGTTGCCCTGGTATCTCATCCTGTTGATCCCCGTCTGCGGGGGCGTCCTGGTGGGCGTGATCCTTGATCGGTTTACGGCAGACGGGCGGGCCAAGTCGGTGGCGGAAGTGATCGAGGGCGCCGCACTCGAAAATGGCCGGGTCGGGACCAAGGAAGGCATGGCCTCGGCCGCCGCATCGCTGATCACACTGGGTACGGGAGGCTCGTCCGGCCGCGAAGGCCCCGTGGTTCACCTTGCTGCCGTGATTTCGTCCTGGGTGTCCAACCGGATCAACGCAGACGGTATTACCGGGCGCGACCTGATGGGCTGCGCCGTGGCAGCCGCGGTTTCGGCCTCGTTCAATGCGCCCATCGCGGGCGCGCTTTTTGCGCTGGAAGTTGTCCTGAGGCACTTTGCCGTGCACGCTTTCGCACCAATTGTCATCGCCAGTGTGGCAGGGACCGTGATCTCTCGCCTGACGTTCGGCGATGTTACCGAGTTCGTTCTGATGGAAGAGGGCATTCTGGCGTTTTACGTGGAACTGCCGGCCTTCCTGATCCTGGGCCTGCTGTCCGGCCTTGTGGCAGTTGTGATGATGTGGGCCATCTTCATGTCCGATGACTTTGGCAGCTATATCCAGCGCCGGATCGGTTTGCCGCGCTATATGCGCCCCGCGGTTGCCGGGATCATGCTGGGGTGCCTGGCCCTGGCATATCCTCATATCATCGGCGTTGGTTATGAGACCACGTCGGCGGCGTTGACCGGTCAACTCCTCTGGCATGAGGCGATTGTCTTTTGCGTCATGAAAGTTGTCGCCGTTGCCATCACCATAGCCGGGCGCATGGGGGGAGGCATCTTCTCGCCCTCGCTGATGGTCGGCGCACTTTTGGGCCTCGCGTTCGGACTGATCGCAACGGCGATTTTCCCGAATGTCTCCGGTTCCGAGACCATTTATGCCCTGGCGGGGATGGGAGCTGTGGCAGCGGCCGTGCTGGGCGCACCGATCTCGACCACATTGATCGTGTTTGAACTGACCGGTGACTGGCAGACCGGATTGGCGGTCATGGTGGCGGTTTCCATGTCTACCGCCGTAGCTTCGCGCCTGGTCGACCGGTCCTTCTTCCTGACCCAGCTTGAGAGGCGAAATGTTCACCTTTCGAAGGGGCCGCAGGCCTACCTCCTGTCGCTCTACCGCGTAGCGAACGTGATGCGAAAGCCCGATGCCACGGATGCGGCACCCGAGGATATGCTTTGGCAGGCCATCGAGGATGGTGTCTGGATCAGCCCCAACGCGACGCTTGAAACGGCGTTGCCGCTATTCGAGACTTCGGGGCGCCCGTTCTTGCCGGTGCTCTCGGTCGGCGGGGAGGGAGAGCCGCCCCGCATACACGGCAGCTTGTTTCACGTCGACGCACTCAGAGCCTACAACAAGGCCCTGGCCGCAACCGCCGAAGAAGAACATAGCTGATCAGAGCTTTTCGACCGCCAGTTCGTCGCCGTTGTAAAAGGCGATATGCCCGGCAATTGCGGCAACTTCCGGTTTGGGGGTTTCGTAAGACCAGGCTGAATTCTCCAGCATGCTGCCGCTGGTCGAGATAGAGAAATGCTGCGCTTCGCCCTTCCACGGGCAAGTGGTCACCTTGTCGGTCTGGTCGAGGAAATCCATGGCGATGTCTCCGCGGGGGAAATAGATGACCGGGTCGTAATCGCCTTCAGATAGTTCGAGGGCATTCTCGCTTTCCCCAAGCACAGCACCCCCTGCGCGAACGACCCATGTGCCGTCTGCCTCGGTTATTGTTATATGATCTGCCATTCGGCTCTCCTGTGTACGAACCCTTAACAGGCTCATTGTAACAGGGGCATGTCAAGTCAGAGGTGCCGTTGCCCCGGCCAGCCAGGCTGCGGCTTCGGGCGACAGGCGGTCTGCGAGTTTGTTCGCCACTTCAGTGTGATAAGTGTCGATCCAGGCCCGCTCCCAGGGCGCAAGGAGGCGCGTGTCGATCAGCCGCCGGTCGAGGGGCACGAATGTGAGTGTCTCGAAATCGAAGTGATCGCGATGGTCACCGATTTTCTCGGCCTCACGAACCACGATCAGGTTCTCGATACGGATACCGTATTCGCCTGCTTTATAGTAACCGGGTTCGTTCGACAGGATCATCCCCGGCTCCAGTTTGACCTCCGAAAGGCGCGACAGGCGCTGCGGTCCCTCGTGCACGCAGAGGAACGCACCGACGCCATGTCCGGTGCCGTGGTCATAGTCGAGGCCCTCACGCCAGAGAGCGGCGCGGGCGAGCGCATCCAGGTCGCGCCCGGCAAGGCCGCGCGGGAAGCGTGCAACCGAAACGGCGATCATGCCCTGAAGGACGCGGGTGTAGCGGTCGCGTTGCTCATCGGTTGGGTCACCCACGGCAATCGTGCGGGTGATGTCGGTCGTGCCGTCAACGTACTGGCCGCCCGAATCCACCAGGAAAAGCTCGCCAGGGCTGATGGTGCGGTCGGTAGCCTCGGTCACCCGGTAATGCACAATGGCACCGTTGGGGCCCGAACCTGAGATCGTGTCGAAAGAGATGTCCCTGAGGCGGTTGGATATCGCGCGGCAGCCTTCCAGCTTTTTGGCGGCTCCGATTTCGGTGAGCTTGCCCGAGGGAGCTTCGGCGTCGAACCATGTGAGAAACTCGACCACCGCCACCGCATCACGGAGGTGCGCCGCCCGCATGCCTTCGATCTCGGCTTCGTTCTTCCGGGCTTTCGGCAGAATGCAGGGGTCTTCGCCCCAAGCAAACTCGATGCCGGCATCTTCGAGAAACGTCGATACCGCCAGAGGTGCCGATTTGCGGTCGACCCGCACCGGGCCGGCGAGTTCAGCCAGGGCCGCCGGAAAGTCATCCCAGTGGCGGAGTTCGATAGCCGGGTCCGGCCCCAGCGGTTCGAATTTCTCCGGGTCCGATAACAGTTGCACCCGGCCATCGGCGAAGAGGATGGCGAAGGCGTGAACCACCGGGTTACGGGGGATGTCGCTGCCGCGAATGTTTAACAGCCAGCAGATGCTGTCGGGCAGGGTGATGACCGCCGCCGCCTGTCCTTCTTCGGCGATCTGTTTGGCGATCCGTTCGCGTTTGGCGGTCGAGCTCTCGCCGGAAAGCTCCAGCGGATGCGCCGACACAGGCACGGCCGGGCGGGGCGGCCTGTCGGGCCAGATGCGGTCGACGAGATTGTCGGTCGCTTCAAAATCCAGCGCTTCGGCCGAGCGCTTCAGCCGTTCGATCTCGTCGGCGGTGTGCAGCCAGGGATCAAACCCCACACGCCCGCCGTCTTGAAGTTGTTCCGCCAGCCAGGGGCCGGGCTTGACCTCGGGCCAGTTGACCGGGGTGAACGCCTCGGCAACCTCATCGCGCACCTGCAGCCGATAACGCCCGTCGATGAAGACGCCGGCGATGTCCTGAGTGACGATGGCGAATCCTGCCGAACCAGTGAACCCGGTCAGCCAGGCAAGGCGTTCGTCGCAGGGCGCGACATATTCGCCCTGATGCCTGTCAGCGCGGGGGACAAGGAAGGCGTCAAAGCCCAGGCTTTCCAATTCGGAGCGCAGGGCAGCAAGGCGGGGAGGGCCCTGATCGGGGGAACTCGTGGCGTCAAAGCTTTGGAACATGCGCAGAGGGAACACCAAGCGCAATCTGGGTGCAAGTTACCAGTTCGCGGCAGCCTTCTTGTACGCCGCCTTGGCTTTCTTGAGTGGCACCACGTCCATGCCGCGGGCGATCCATCCGGGGCCGCGTTTGTTGCCCATCATACCTTCTGACATATCGATAACGCCGGTGATCCCCTGCCGCTCAAGCAGGTCTGCAATATGCTTGCTGCGGCCGCCGACGGCACACATGACAGCGATTTGCTCGGGCGGATATTCGGCCAGGATGGCGTTAATTCGCTTGGCGAAATCGCTTTCGTGCATCGACACGGGCCAGGCACCTTTGGCGACACCGGTTTCGCGCCATTCCTTTGGCGAACGGATGTCGAGAAGGACAATTTCGCCGCGTTTCAGCTTTGCTTGTGCTTCGGGTGCAGAGATGATCGGGGCATCGGCAAGGGCGGCCAGGGAAAAAAGTAGCCAGGCGATGATTGCCGAGACTGGAATTCGCATGTTCGATGCTCCCTATCTATCCCGCCATTCTGCCACGGCAGGCTGTTTAGGAAAATCAACATTAGTGTGATTGGCTAACAAAGAATTGGCGGATCTCACGCTGAAACTGTGGCCAGAGGTGATGCCCGGGGATGGGCTGATGGTTGGCTGTCTCGTAGATGACCAGTTCTGCATCCCGAATACCCGCCGCCAGCTTTTGCGCTTCGCCAAGCGGGTGAACCGCGTCATGGCGTGCGTGCACCAAAAGCGTCCGCGCGGTGATCTTGTGCAACTCGTCGATGACAGAGGCGTTGTTGATCAGGTCCCGATCCCGCATCACGTTGCGGCGAGGTGAGTTACCTTGCATGAACTTGGCACATTCGCGGATCGCTTCGACCGGACCTTCCGGGTTGTAGACGGTCATGAACGCCGTCAGGAGCGCGCTGTTGTCGGCCTCCATTCCCTCGCCGAGGATCGTGCGGATCGCGTCTGTCTCTTCGATACGCGGCTCGCCACGCCTAAGTCTTCCGACAGCATATCCGCCAACAAGCATCAGGCGATCAACGCGCTCCGGATAGGTGGCGGCGAACAGGAGCGCTGTCAGGCAGCCACCGGATTCGGCGTAGATCGAGAACCGTTCGAGCCCGGCGGCATCTGCGACGGCGCGCAGGTCTTCAACCGTCACCTCCAGGGTCTCGGCGCTGTCCTTCAGTTCCGACAGGCCTGTGCCGCGCTGATCGTAGCGGATCAATGTGCCCACGCTACCCAGGGTCTCGAAAAGCGGCGCCTCAGTAGAAATCGCTGCGGCTCCCTGCAAATGCGAGGGGAAGTAGGGGATCATAAGGATTGGCGGGCCGTCGCCGCTTCTGGCGTAGGCGAGCGTTGTCCCATCGTCTGCCTCGGCATATCGCACCCGAACGGCGGGGTCGGGCGCGAAAGATGCAGTGCTCTCGGTCGCGGCAAGAAGCTTCAAGCCGCGGCGCGGCACAGTCTGGATAACGCGCTGTGCCCTGCCGTCGTCGCCCACGGCTTTTCGGGCCGCAGCGATCCGGGCGCTGATGGCGGATTCCGAGATGATCCGCCCGTTCCAGACCGCGTCGACGATCTGGTCGCGGGTCACAAGTTGCCCTGCGTTCTCGGCCAAAAGCCTGATCAGATCGAAGACCTGGGGTTTCACATGAACATCACTGCCAAGCCGGGTCAGCGACTGGCGGTCGGTATCCAGGATGCAATCTGCAAAATCGTAACGCATGCGACAGTTTAGAAACGCGAAGCGGTGGGCCTCAAGCGCAAACTTTTGCATGCCACCCTTTACTCGGCGCCGTGGGTCAGACCGCTTTTTTAGTGCGGGCGAGCCGTCGTCTCTGGCGAGGATCCACCTCGAAGAGCGCGGCCAGTTGCTCGGTCATGGCACCGGCCAGTTGCTCAACATCGGTGATCGTTACCGCACGGTCATAGTAGCGTGTCACATCATGGCCAATGCCGATGGCCAGGAGTTCCACCTGTTTCTTGCGCTCGATCATCGCGATCACGTCACGCAAGTGCTTTTCGAGATAATTGGCCGGGTTCACCGAGAGGGTGGAATCATCTACCGGCGCGCCGTCCGAGATCACCATCAGGATGCGCCGCGCTTCATTGCGGGGCGCCAGGCGCCGGTAGGCCCATTCAAGCGCCTCGCCGTCGATGTTCTCTTTCAAGAGGCCCTCTTTCATCATCAGGCCAAGGTTTTGCCGGGCGCGCCGCCAGGGCGCGTCGGCGGATTTGTAGACAATGTGGCGCAGGTCGTTCAGCCGGCCAGGCACCTGGGGGCGCCCGTCCTGCAACCATTGCTCCCGGGCTTGGCCACCTTTCCAGGCGCGTGTGGTAAAGCCGAGGATCTCGACCTTCACATTGCAGCGCTCGAGGGTGCGGGCCAGAACGTCGGCGCAGATGGCGGCGATCGAGATCGGCCGTCCGCGCATCGACCCGGAATTGTCCAGCAACAGCGACACCACTGTGTCGCGGAACTCCATGTCCTTTTCCTGCTTGTAGGCCAGCGGCACCGTCGGGTTGGCCACGATCCGGGCCAATCGCCCGGCGTCCAAAATTCCTTCGTCAAGGTCGAAGGTCCAGGTGCGGGTCTGCTGAGCCTGCAGCCGCCGCTGCAGTTTGTTGGCCAACCGGCTGACCGCGCCCTT
>CAJICO010000455.1_pt1 | contig 10337 bp, 7 predicted proteins | sample 9199701 | NCBI WGS metagenome assembly CAJICO01 (sample SAMEA7708339, study PRJEB35096) | sediment metagenome | biome: marine neritic benthic zone biome [ENVO:01000025]; feature: sediment [ENVO:00002007]; material: shallow marine sediment [ENVO:03000034] sea grass bed [ENVO_01000059] ... | reverse complement strand
GAGTCGCAAGCCACACAGGCTGAGATTGACGAGACACAAACTGGGATCACCGTCGAACCTGGGGATACGCCGCTTCCAAATCCGGAAAGCGAGTCGTTAGAATCTCCCACTGCCTCTGACGCGCCGGCCATTGAAGAGCCAGAGCCGGCCGAACAGGCGCTTCTGCCAGAGCCGCTGCCTGCTTCTGACCCCATCGCGGAGCAGCTGCCGGAACCGATGGCGGCGGTAAGGCCGGGCGAGGGTAGGGAAGAGCCGGAAAGCCTTGCGCCGACCGCTTCAGAGAATCATCAGGAGACTCCGGTCGAGACGGAAATCGAAGATCGTCCCCAAGCGAATGAACCTCTCGCGAGCGAGTATGTTGAACGGTCAGTCAAGCCGCGCGACCACGGGCCAACCGAAGCATACCGGGAAGCCACCGGCGAGGCGCCGCCTGCTCCCATCGAGATGGCAGCCGAGAAGGCAAACGCTCTGAACGATCCGGGGCCCATCGCCGGCGCCCCTCCTGACCTTGCCCCGGCAGACCTGCCAGACGTCATCGAGCCAGATGGATATGCTGTTTCGAAATCAGATACCCCGCTGACGCTTGCCAAGGGGGAAGAGGCTGCGGAGACACACCGGACGCCGGAACCGACTACAGCTCCAATTGCCCCCGTATCGATCCCTCGGACCCTGGGTCATGGCGAGCGTGAGGCCGGTTTCGATGCCACCGAGCCCGAGTTCGATCTGGTCGACACCCGGTCACCCGCAGGCGCCCGGCTGATGCGGGTTCTGGTGGCGGAGGACAACAAGACCAACCGGCTGGTCCTGGAAAAGATGATCAAAACGCTGAACATCGAGCTCATATTTGCCGAAAACGGTGAAATTGCCCTCGACCATTTTCAGTGGCAGCGGCCGGATGTGTTTTTTACCGACATTTCGATGCCGAAGATGGGCGGCAAGGAAGTGGCCCGCAGAATTCGGCAGATCGAGGCCGAGGAGAACCACCGGCCCTGCCCGATCATCGCCATTACCGCGCATGCGATGGCCGGGGATGCCGAGGATATTCTGGCAGCGGGGATCGATCACTATCTGACCAAACCGGTCAAAAAGGCTGCCCTGATCGAGCACATCCTGGCGGCGCAGCCGGAAGACACGTTGCCCGTGATCGAGCACGCCGAGCCGGCGCAGGCGGCGTCTGGTGGCTAGTCGCCCGTAATTACCTCAGCGAACGCCGCGCCAAACCGTTCCGACAGGCGCGCACCCAGCAATCGCTCGATCTGGTCGGATGTATCGGGCGACAAAGCCGCGACTTTGGCCAGAAGCGCCGCCGAGCAGCTCATTGGCTTTCCGGTACCGTCCTCGCCACGCGCCAAACGGGCCTGGGCGGCAAGTAGGCGGTCATAAATCTCACCCGCCGCTCGCCCTGCCAATCTGCGGCGCGCTGGATGCGGCGGCTGGGCGGCCTCACCGGTGATAACCTCAAGAAAGGCCTGTCCGTAGCGTTCAAGCTTCTTAGCACCCACACCGTGGATGGCGGCAAGCTGATCCAGCGTACCGGGGCGGCGTTCGGCCATTTCGATCAATGTGCGATCGGCGAAAATTACATATGCGGGCGCGCGGGCGGCCTCGGCCAGGGCGCGACGCTTCGCCTTGAGCGCGGACAGCAGCGGCGCGTCGTCTTCCGCAACCATTGCCTTGGCTGCCGACCTTTGCCGAACCGGTGATGTCTCCTTGCGCAATTCCACCGCGACCTCGCCGCGCAGGGCCGGGCGCGCTTTTTCGGTGATCCGAAGCGCGCCTTGCCGTGTAGGATCGGGGCGCAGAAAGTCGCGGCCCATCATCTGGCGGAACACCGATGACCATTGGCGACGGCCGAGATCCTGCCCGACACCGAACGTCGGCAGCCGGTCGTGCCCTTTTGCCATGACCTTGTCAGTCGCCGAGCCGACCAGAATGTCGGTTAAATGCCCCGAACCAAAGCTTTCCCCGGTTCGCAACACCGCCGACAGCGCTTTCATGACAGCCTCGGTCCCGTCAAAAGTCTCGGGCGCGCGCGCGCAAAGATCGCAGTTTCCGCAAGTCTCGGCCTCTTCCCCGAAGTAGGACAAAAGAGTCCTGCGCCGGCATTTCAGCGCCTCGGCGAGGCCCAGAAGCGCGTTCAGACGTCCGTGATCCGCCAGGCGGCGTTCGGGCGGTGCCAAACCCTCGTCGATCTGCATGCGCCGGAAACGGATATCGTCCGCCCCGAAAAGTGCCATCGCCTCGGCCGGCGCCCCGTCACGCCCGGCGCGGCCGACTTCCTGATAATAGGCCTCGATCGACTTCGGCAGATCGGCGTGGGCAACCCAGCGGATATCCGGCTTATCGATCCCCATGCCGAATGCGACCGTGGCCGCCACGATCAGCCCGTCTTCGCGCTGAAACTGTTCTTCCACATGGCGCCGCCGCTCGCGCTCCATGCCGCCATGATAGGCGAGCGCGGGCAACCCCGTATCGGACAGCGCCGCGGCGAGCGTTTCGGTCTTGGCGCGGGTGCCGCAATAGACGATCCCGGCTTGCCCTTTGCGGGCGGCAGCGAATGCCAGGATCTGCTCGCGCGGTTTGTTCTTGGTGGCGAAACCCAGGTGAATGTTCGGGCGGTCGAAGCCGCCAAGGAAAACCCTGGGCGGGGCTTCCCCGAAGAGCCGTGCGCAAATCTCTTCGCGCGTCTCGGCATCCGCAGTGGCGGTGAAGGCGGCCATTGGCACATCCAGCGCCCGGCGAAGGCTGCCGATCCTCAGGTAATCGGGGCGGAAATCATGGCCCCACTGGCTGACGCAATGGGCTTCGTCCACCGCCAGCAGCGACACACCCGCGCCGATCAGCAGACGTTCGGTGCCGCCCGAGGCCAACCGCTCGGGCGCCATGTAGAGAAGCTTCAGCCGGTCGGCGGCAAGGGCATCAAAAACCGCGTCGGTTTCCTCGTCTGTATTACCCGACGTCAGCGCCCCCGCCTCGACCCCCACCTCGCGCAGGGCGCGGACCTGATCGCGCATCAGCGCAATGAGGGGCGAGATGACCACGGTCAGTCCGGGACGGAGAAGGGCTGGCAGTTGAAAGCAAAGCGATTTACCGCCGCCCGTGGGCAGGATCGCCAGGACGTCCTCTCCGGCAGTCACCGCATCGACAATGTCCTGCTGCATCGGACGGAAACGATCGAAACCGAAGACGTCGGAAAGTAGCCTGCGGGCGTCCGGTGGGGACCCGTCCATCACTGCCTCGAATTTTATTCAACTGCTCGTTAGTTGCACATTGGCATGTGAACATGAGGTGAACAAGCAAGGCAGGCGAGAAACTTAGACCAGAGCCCTTGCCAGGTCCGGCAGAATGATATCGCGGAGGATGATTATGATGATGAAGGCCACCAGTGGCGCCAGGTCGAGCGCCCCGGTGTTTGGCATATATCGCCGGATCGGCCGGTAGATTGGCTCAAGCAGACGGTTTAGCCCGTCCCAGATCGACGCGACCAGCGGCTGACGCAGGTTCAGTACGTTGAAATTGATCAGCCAGCTCATGATCACATGGACCAAAAGGATCATGAAAGCGACGTCCAGCAGAAGCGAGAGGATTTTGAAGATCGTGATCATGAGGGTCACCTAAGGCGACTGGGCGGTCCGTGCAAGCCCGGCATCATATGGGCTTTGCATTGATATTGCGAATTTTAACGGTCAAGACAGGGTAAAGGGCTGAAATCAGCGCGGCAGGAACATGGCAGAGCAAAACCTGAAGAAGCGCATCTGGGGCTGGTACTTTTTCGACTGGGCTAGTCAGCCCTATCACACACTGATCGTTACCTTTGTCTTTGGTCCCTATTTCGCCTCGGTGGCCACCGGGCACTTCATGGCAACCGGGTTCGAGGAAGACGCTGCGGATGCACGCGCCCAGTCACTCTGGTCCCTGGGGCTTACTGTCGCCGGGCTGATTGTCGGGTTCGGCGGGCCCGTCATGGGCGCCTTGGCCGATGCCGCGGGGCGGCGGATGCCCTGGATCGTGGTCTTTTCCGCGCTCTATGTGGCGGGCGCGACGGCGATCTGGTGGGTGCTCCCGGACGGTTCGAACCTCTGGTACGGGCTTACTGTCTTCATCATCGGGTTCATCGGCGCGGAATACGCGCTGGTCTTTACCAATGCGCAACTCCCCACCCTGGGAAGCAAGGAAGAGATCGGGAAGATCTCTGGCTCCGGCTTCGCCTTCGGCTACGCGGGCGGGCTTGTCGCACTGGTGATCGCCCTGGCGTTTTTTGTTGAACAACCGAACGGCAAAACGCTGGTCGGCCTTAGTCCCATACTGGGGCTTAACGCCGAGCAGTCGGAAGGCACGCGCGCGGTTGGGCCCTTCGTCGCCCTTTGGTTCGTGGCATTCATGGTGCCCTACTTCCTTTGGGTGCGCGAAACTGCGGCGGCAGGCCCGCGGACGCCAGTTGCCGAGACGCTTCGAAACCTGGTGGCAACGATAAAGGGCCTCGTACACCGCCCCAGCCTGGCGTATTTCCTCGGCGGCTCGATGCTCTACCGGGATGCGTTGAACGGGCTATACGGCTTTGGCGGCACCTATGCACTTTTGGTGCTGAACTGGGACATCGTGCGGGTCGGCACTTTTGGCGTCATCAGCGTGATCTCGGCCGCCGTGATGTCCTGGGTCGGCGGAATTCTTGATCGGCGCTTTGGGCCGAAACCGGTGATTGTCTGGTCGGTCTTGGGACTGGTGATTGTCTGCCTCGTCATCGTCAGCATGAGCCGGACGATGTTCCTTGGCATCCCTTTGGCCGAAGGTTCGGGCCTGCCGGATAGGGTGTTCATGGTCTGCGGCGTGATGATCGGTGGCCTCGGCGGCATCGTTCAGGCGGCAAGCCGGTCGCTGATGGTGCGTCACACAGCCACCGAAACCTCGACGGAAAGTTTCGGTCTTTACGGGTTTGCCGGGCGCGCGACGGCCTTTCTGGCCCCCGCCCTGATCGGAGTAGTGACGTTTGCGACCGACAACGCGCGGCTCGGCATCATTCCTCTGATCGCGCTCTTTATTTTGGGGCTTCTTCTGTTACGCTGGACACACGCAGAGGGAGACCGGGCAGCCCTATGATCAGATGTGTCGCACTCGCCGTTTCAATTTGCCTGATTCTGGCCACCCCAGCCGCGCCACAAGCACTGGCGAAAGAGCTTTTTGGCGCAAAATCGAACGCTGCGCCCGGAAGGCCGGCCTCGCACGGGGGATACGCAAAAGGCTGCCTGGCGGGCGCCGAGCAATTGCCCGAAACCGGGCCGACCTGGCAGGCCATGCGCCTCTCGCGGAACCGAAACTGGGGCCATCCGGACGCCATCGACTTCATCCGCGATCTGTCAGAGATCGCCGCGAAGCAAAAGGGATGGGCCGGGCTTTACATTGGTGACATCTCTCAGCCTCGGGGAGGACCCATGCTGACCGGTCATCGCAGCCACCAGATCGGCCTGGATATCGATATCTGGATGCTGCCGCCCAAGCGGCTGAACCTCAGCCGGACCGAGCGCGAGAACATGTCCTCCGTCTCGACCCGCCGGGCAAAGGGCGCCTATGTGAACAAGAACTGGACGGCTCAGCACCATGCCATCCTGCGGGCCGCCGCGAAGGACAAACGTGCAGCGCGGATTTTCGTCTTTCCGGGGGCCAAAGTGCAGATGTGCAAGGATGAGAAGGGTGACCGGCGCTGGCTGAGGAAAATCAGGCCCTGGTGGGGCCACCACTATCACTTCCACGTTCGTCTGAACTGCCCGCGCGGTGCACGGGGATGTGTCGACCAGAATCCACCTCCGGCGGGCGATGGCTGTGCCGACGCCGAACGCTGGGTTCGCGATATCCTGAACCCGCCACCGCCCGACCCGAACGCCCCGCCGCCGAAACCGCGCCGGGAATATGTGATGGCTGACTTGCCGAAACAATGCGCCGCCACACTTTCGCGTTAATCCTGTCCCTGCTCGCCGCGCCGCTTGGCGCTGCCGAGCTGACGCTAATCGGTCGTTTCCCCTGGGATACGCAATCGGTCGTCGGTATTTCGGGAATCGAAGTGCTGAACGATGGCGCCGGATTTCTTAGTGTCAGCGACCAGGGCTGGTGGCTTGAAGGGAGTTTCGAGCGCTCAGACGGCAAAATCGCCGGCGTGAAGATCGAGCGTTTGGAGGCGTTGATCGGCGGCAATGGTTTGCCGGTAGCCGCGCGGCGCGTTGGCGACTGGTCGGACGCGGAAGGTCTGGCACTTGCGCCAAGCGGCGAGGCCTGGGTCTCGTTCGAGCGCTGGGCGCATGTCTGGAAGTTCCCCGAGCCATTTGCCCGGGCCCAGGCGATCAAAGACCACCCCACCTTTCGCGATCATGCCGAAAACTGGCAGTTGGAAGCAGCGGCGATCGCTCCTGACGGAACGGTTTATGTGTTCTCCGAGAAGCCTCTCCCGGAAGGGTTTCCGATCTATCGCCTGGGGCCTGACAATCTTTGGTACATCGACGGGTATCTTCCCGAGGAGGACGTTTTTGCCATTGTTGGCGCCGATTTCGACACCGATGGCACCCTTTATCTGCTGGAGCGCAAGCTGGTCGTGGGCATCTGGTGGCAGAACCGTATCCGGCGGGTGCGCCTGGACGGTTCGCTCGACGAAGTGATCTGGACAGGAGATCGCGGCGAATTCGGCAATCTTGAGGGGATTTCGGCCTGGCGCGACGAGGAAGGCCTCAGATTTTTGATTGTATCGGACAACAATGGGCGCGAGGCCAATCCCACCGAGTTTGTCGAGTTCCGCTTGACCGAATGAGCCCGGGGCGGTATGCGCCCCTGTCCCGCCTGGGGCCAAGTCTCCGAACACCTTGTCAAAACGGAACAGACTCATGACCCGCATTCTTCCCGGCATCCTTGCCATGGCCGCGATCGTTGTCGCGTCCAATATTCTGGTGCAGTTCCTGATCCTCGACGGTCTCTTGACCTGGGGCGCCTTCACCTATCCGCTGGCATTTCTGGTGACCGACGTGATGAACCGTATCTACGGTGTCACGGCGGCGCGGCGTGTGGTTTTCGTGGGGTTTCTGACCGGCGTTGTCTGCTCGCTTGTCGGCAGCCAGATTATGGGCGAATTCGGGCCGCTGGTGCCGCTTCGCATCGCTGTCGGTTCGGGTATCGCTTTTCTGACCGCGCAACTGCTGGACGTGGCGATCTTCGACCGGCTGCGCGAAGGCACCTGGTGGCGAGCGCCACTGGCGTCGACCGTGATTGGGTCGGCTGTGGATACCGCACTCTTCTTCACCATTGCCTTTGCCGGGTTTCTCAGCTTCGGCGCCGCCGCGGACGGCGATGTGGCCTGGGCGCTGGACCCGGCGCCCCTTCTGCTGATCGGACCGGCGGCCCCCTTATGGGTCACGCTGGCGCTGGCCGATTGGTGCGTAAAACTTGGGATCGCGGTTGTGGCATTGCTGCCATTTCGGGCACTCACCGCCCGGGCGGGCCAAACAATCGCGTGAAATCAATTGACAGTTAGCAAATCTGTGCCAACCTCCTGAATATCGGCAACAAACGAAAGGAGGTGGTCCAGTGTCTAGAGCGATATTGGAGAGAGGTGTCCGGACAGTCGGGGAGGCCGTCGTCTAACGGGAAGCCCTTAGACAGAACATCCCTGATTGGGCCGTCGATGAACTCGACCCCTAACTGGCCCATCTCCAAGACACTCGGAAGGGTCGCCTACGGGCGGCCCTTCTTTATTTTGGTTTCGCCGCGCGTTGCGCGTCGATCCGCGCGGGGGGCTTTGCCCCCCGCGACCCCCCAAAGTACTTTAAACAGGAAGAAGTAGTTGGGTTCAGATGCATATCAGCGACGACATCGAAATCGAGGACTGGGAACTGACCGAGCAGTTTGTCCGCTCGGGCGGACCCGGCGGGCAGAATGTCAACAAGGTGGCGACCGCCGTGGAGTTGCGCTTCGAGGCCGCGCGCTCGCCAAATCTGCCCGATGCGGTCAAGCGGCGGCTGAGGCGGATTGCCGGACAGAAGTGGACCAAGGACGGTGCCATTATCATCCAGGTTTCCGAAACCCGCAGTCAGGCCCGCAACCGCGAGATCGCGCGGGAGCGGTTGGCTGATTTGATCCGGCGCGCTCTGGTAGCGCCAAAGCGGCGGCGCAAGACGCGGGTGCCGCTCAGCCAGAAACGCAAGCGGTTGGACGAAAAGAAACGCCGGAGCACCGTCAAGGCGCTCCGGCGTTCGGAAAGGGATCCCGATTAGGGATCAGAGTTCGAAACGGTCGGCGTCCATCACCTTGACCCACGCGGCAACAAAATCGGCCACGAATTTGGACTGGTTGTCGTCCTGGGCATAGACCTCGGACAGTGCCCGAAGCTGCGAGTTTGACCCGAAGACCAGATCGACACGCGTTGCCGTCCAGCGGGTCTCGCCGGTCGCCCGGTCGCGGGCCTCGAATGTGGTCTCATCACCTGCCGGTTGCCAGTCGACGCTCATATCCATGAGGCCGGCAAAGAAGCCGTTGGAGAGCGCACCGGTATCGCCGAACACGCCATGGGACAAACCGCCGTGGTTGGCGCCCATGGCGCGCATGCCGCCCACCAGCACCGTCATCTCGGGCGCGGTCAGGCCGAGAAGATGCGCACGGTCCAGAAGAAGCTCTTCGGCGGACACCGCATATTGCGCCTTCTGATAGTTGCGGAACCCGTCAGCGGCCGGTTCGAGAACGGCGAAGCTTTCGACATCCGTCTGCTCCTGGCTGGCATCTGTACGGCCCGGTGTGAAAGGAACAGGCGTGGCGTGGCCAGCATCGGCAGCCGCCTTTTCGACCGCGGCCGAACCGGCGAGGACGATCAGGTCAGCCAGCGAAACCGTTTTGCCGAAACCGGCTTGAATGCCTTCCAGCGTGGCGATGACGCCTGCCAGCGGCTGGTTCACCTCCCAGTCTTTCTGGGGCGCCAGGCGGATGCGGGCACCATTGGCACCGCCGCGCTTGTCGGTCCTCCGGAAGGTCGAGGCCGAGGCCCAGGCGGCCGAGGCCAGTTCACCGACCGAATGGCCGGAAGCCAGGATCTGAGATTTCAGCGCCGCAATGTCGGCGGCGTTGATCAGCTCGTGATCCACCGCCGGGACAGGGTCCTGCCAGACCAGCTCTTCCGAGGGCACTTCGGCGCCCAGATAGCAGGCGCGTGGCCCCATATCGCGATGGGTCAACTTGAACCAGGCGCGTGCGAAGGCGTCGGCGAACTTGTCGGGGTTGGCGTGGAAGTCACGGCTGATCGGCTCATAGATCGGGTCCATGCGCATCGCCATGTCGGCGGTGGTCATCATCAGGGTGACCTTCTTGTCCGAGCCATCGACTTCGGGTGCGTGATCGGCCTCCTGCAGGTCCTTGGCGACCCAGATGTTGGCACCTGCGGGCGACTTCGAAAGCTCCCAGTCGTAGCCGAAGAGCACGTCGAAATAGCCGTTGTCCCAGGTGGTCGGGTGTGCCGTCCACGGGCCCTCGATACCGCTGGTCGTGGTGTCGACGCCCTTGCCCGTGCCGTGGCCGTTCTTCCAGCCAAGGCCCATCTCGTGGATCGGCGCGCCTTCCGGTTCGGGACCGACGAGTGCGGGATCGCCCGCGCCGTGGGCCTTGCCGAATGTGTGACCACCGGCGACCAGCGCCACGGTTTCCTCGTCGTTCATCGCCATGCGGGCGAAGGTCTCGCGGATGTCGCGACCAGAGGCGACGGGATCCGGATTGCCGTCAGGCCCTTCGGGGTTCACGTAGATCAGCCCCATCATCACCGCGGCCAGCGGATTTTCCAGGTCCCGCTCGCCGGAGTAGCGGCTGCCTTCGCTGCCGGTGGGGGCAAGCCACTCCTTCTCCGAACCCCAGTAGGTTTCCTTTTCCGGGTGCCAGATATCTTCACGGCCGAAACCGAAGCCGAAGGTCTTCAGTCCCATGGATTCATAGGCAATCGTGCCCGCATAGGCAATCAGATCGGCCCAGCTGAGCTTGTTGCCGTATTTCTTTTTGATCGGCCAGAGCAGGCGACGGGCCTTGTCCAGGTTCGCGTTATCCGGCCAGGAGTTGAGCGGCGCAAAGCGCTGGTTACCGCTGCCGGCACCACCGCGACCATCTGCAATACGATAACTACCCGCCGCATGCCACGACATGCGAATCATCAGACCACCATAGTGACCCCAGTCCGCTGGCCACCAGTCCTGGCTATCGGTCATCAGCGCGTGCAGGTCTTTTTTAAGGGCTTCGAAGTCGAGTGTTTTGACCGCTTCACGATAGTTGAAGTCCGCTCCCAGCGGGTTGGTCTTGGTATCGTGTTGATGCAGAATGTCGAGGTTCAG
>CAJICO010000582.1_pt1 | contig 10353 bp, 10 predicted proteins | sample 9199701 | NCBI WGS metagenome assembly CAJICO01 (sample SAMEA7708339, study PRJEB35096) | sediment metagenome | biome: marine neritic benthic zone biome [ENVO:01000025]; feature: sediment [ENVO:00002007]; material: shallow marine sediment [ENVO:03000034] sea grass bed [ENVO_01000059] ... | reverse complement strand
GCGGCTGCCCTGGTGGGCGCAATCGTCGGTGAGTTGCCGACAGGGGCGATTTCGGGTCTCGGCGCGCGCATCCTGATTGGCGACCAGTTCGGCACGCCACTGGCCATTTGGGCCGCGCTTTTCGCGGCCGCGATCCTTGCTGGCGCCCTGGTCACGCTCCTCGGCTTGCTTCAGAACACAACGCTGCGCCGTATGGGAATGGCGCCATGAGTTTGCTGGTGGGCGCCGTTATCTTCTGGCTGGCCGCCTGGGCCACCAATGCCGCGCTTGCCCGGTCGATGTACCACGACCGGCGCGCCGTGCGCCTGTTCGTTCCGCTTCTCTTCGGGTTCACCATCCTCGTCCTCTGGGAAGGCGTTGTGCGCGGGCTCGCGATCTCACCGGTCATTCTGCCGGCGCCCACGGACGTGGCGGCGCGGTTTGCCGCCGAAACCTCGACCTTGTGGGAGGATTTTACCCAAACAGTTCTGAAAGGCGCCCTGTCCGGGTATGTCATCGGCTGCCTTGCGGCGTTTCTCACCGCCATCGCCATCGACCGGTCGAGCTTTCTGACCCGGGGCCTTTTGCCTATCGGGAATTTCGTTGCCGCCCTGCCGATCGTCGGCATCGCACCAATCCTGGTCAACTGGTTCGGGTTCGACTGGCAGTCAAAAGCCGCCGTCGTGGTGGTCATGGTCTTCTTTCCGATCCTTGTGAACACCGTGCAGGGGCTGAAAGAGGCCTCGGCCATGCAACTTGATCTGATGCGGACTTATGGCGCGGGGTATTGGCAGACGTTGTTGAAACTCAGGCTGCCCGCCGCCATGCCCTTCGTGTTCAACGGTCTCAAGATTGCCACCACACTGGCGCTGATCGGGGCTATCGTCGCCGAATATTTCGGTTCACCGACCCGGGGCATGGGATTTCGCATTTCCACCGGCGTCGGGCGGCTGGCCATCGATCTCGTCTGGGCGGAAATCGCGGTGGCCGCCCTTACTGGGTCGGCTGTCTATGGCCTTGTTGCCTTTTTTGAACGGCGAGTGACTTTCTGGCACCCGTCACAACGTGTAAAATGACAATATCAACTGGGAGAAAAACCATGAAACATCTGATGACTGGCGCAATCGCACTGGCGATGGCTGGCGGTGCGGCGCAGGCGGCCGACGACATTACCCTGCAGCTCAAATGGGTAACACAGTCGCAATTCGCGGGCTATTATGTTGCGCTCGAAAACGGGTTCTATGGCGAAGAAGACCTGAACGTAACCATCCTGCCCGGCGGACCGGACATCGCCCCGCCGCAGGTCGTTGCCGGCGGTGGCGCCGATATTCTTGTCGAGTGGATGCCAGCGGCCCTTGCGGCGCGCGAGAAAGGTCTGCCGCTGGTCAATGTGGCCCAACCGTTCAAATCGTCGGGCATGATGCTGACATGCTGGAAGGACGCGGGCATTGCCGCGCCCGAGGATTTCAAGGGCAAGACCCTTGGCGTCTGGTTCTTCGGCAACGAATATCCGTTCCTGTCGTGGATGAGCCAGCTTGGAATCGACACGGACGGGGCGGACGACAGTGGTGTCGACGTTCTGAAACAGGGCTTCAACGTCGATCCACTCTTGCAGCGTCAGGCGGACTGCATCTCGACCATGACATACAATGAGTACTGGCAGGTCATCGACGCGGGCGTGAACGCTGACGATCTGATCACATTCAAATACGAGGATCAGGGCGTCGCAACGCTGGAGGATGGTCTTTACGTGCTGGAAGATCGCCTGGCGGATCCTGCATTCAAGGACGCAATCACCCGCTTTGTTCGCGCTTCCATGAAGGGCTGGAAGTGGGCCGAGGAAAACCCGTCCGACGCGGCTATGATCGTGCTCGACTATGACGAGACCGGCGCGCAGACCGAAACCCATCAGGTCCGTATGATGGGCGAAATCGCAAAGCTCACCGCAGGTTCAGACGGCTCGCTCGACCCGGCGGACTATGAACGCACCGTCGCCTCGCTTCTGTCGGGCGGCTCCGATCCGGTGATCACCAAGGCACCCGAAGGCGCCTGGACCCACGACATCACCGATGCGGCGCTGAAGTAAGTTTCGGCGTAAACCCGCAAGTCAAAATCAAAACCGCGCGGATTTCCGCGCGGTTTTCCTGTTTTGCGCCCAAATTTGTGGCGTTGGCACAACGGGGCGGCGCCATACCGGTGCCGAGGCTTGAGGCGCCGCGGCCTGTGGATAAGTTGTCAACAGAGCATGGGATCAACCCGTGCCGAGGCAGGATGAGCAATATGACCGACTTACTGAGGCTGGCGCTTAAGGGCGGCGCGCATCGCAGCAAAGCACTTATAATCTGGCGGAGATGGTGGCGGAGAGCCGTCTAAACTGCTGCAGAATTGAGAAGTGACCTGTCCCGGGCTTGATCCGGGACCTCGTCGGGTCAGGAAAACCACCAGCGTTCAGCGAGTTTCCCGCCGTCGGCGCGCCAGTTCGTACCGATGGCCGCCGGGTGCGCCAGGCGATCCGAATGAGCGTGGATGTCATTGGCCCACATCGGCACCATCAGCCCCCCTTCGTCACGCAGGAGACGGCGCGCGTGATTACGGGCACGTAGCCTGTCCGACGCATCCGGGGCATTCCGCGCCGTCCGGCAGAACTCACCGAATTGACGTCCTGCCGGGCTTTGCTGCCAGCAGGTCTCGTCGAAATCCCCGCCGGGTTCGTAGGCGGCAGCGAACATCCAATTGTCCGTGGGGCGCCCGCTCCAGGCGCTAGCGCGCCAGCCGGCGCCCATTTTGCCGCTCTCGACCTTGATGGGGATGCCCGCCTGCCGTGCCGACGCCGCGATCAGCTGGGCCGTCTCGTGCGCGCCGGGGAAGACACCGGGTTCGACAGACAGGCGAATGGGGCCGTCGATATGCGCGGCGCGGAACAATCGCGCGGCTTCATCAGGGTCATAGCGTCGCTGCGAAAAGCTGTCGTCTCGAACCGGCAGATCGTTGCCCGCGGTGCCGTGGCCCAGAAGGACTTTCTCGACCAACTCCTCTCGGTTCACCGCCAGTTTCAACGCCTGACGCAATTTCCCGGAATCGAAAGGTGCCCGGTTGACCGGCATCGGAAACGCATAGTGGCGATTGCCGCGCGTCTCGCAAATCGCAATGCCGGGAGCGTTTCGCAAAAGCGCGACTGTGCGCGGATCGACATCGTCGACGAAATCCACCTCGCCGGTCATAACGGCAACCTGGCGCCGGGCGGCATCGGGAACCGACAGAAACTCGACCGCGTCGAAATGCCCCCGGTCGTGTCGCCAGTGACCTTCGTTGCGTGTCAGCAGTGCCCGTTTCCCGGGTTCAAACGCTTCAATCCGGTAGGCGCCGGCGCCCGCCAGAGGATCGAAGATGCCGTCTGGCAGGATGGCCAGCCGGAAATCCGAAAGCATATAGGGAAATTCCGGGTCCGGGTGATCAAGTTCGATGACCACGCGCCCTGCGTTTTCAGCAAACACGCCTTTCACATCGCGCAGCAGGCCGCGGGCGCGTGAACGGTTCGCCGTGTCCAGGTGCCGGGCCAGCGTCGCGACGACATCTTCCGCCACCAGGACCCGGCCATTCTGAAAGGTCACCTCGGGACGAAGATCGAACGCCCAGGTCCGGTTCCCGTCACGGGCTTCGAAGTGTTCGGCGATGGCGCCGATCAGGTCTCCATCGGCGTCGATCTCGGTCAGGCAAGCCCCCGCGGCAAAGGCGACAGAGGCCATCATGTGGTTTTCGGCGCGCAGGGGCGAAAGCAAGTCGTCGCTTGATCCGGCGCTCGTGCCATAGCGCAGATGCCCGCCCTTGCGCGGCACCATCGCTTCGGCCCGGTTGGCAAGCGAGGTCGCTGTGGGCAGGGTAACCCCTGTCGCCAGTGCCGACATCACAAAACGCCGCCGGTCGATCCGCCCCTCGGACAGTCGCCGTTCCTGCCGTCTGATATAACTCTCTTTTTGCCGCATCCCCGGCCTCTAAAGCAGCGTAAAGCTAACCAGCACATATGCCTGAAAGCAAGAGCGGCAATATCGCCGCAAGTTTTAGCCGCATATTAAAGAATCGCGCCTAGGTCAGCGACATGAGAACACTGAACCTCCTGGATTTCATTGAAACGCCGGCATTTGCCCTTTTGTTCACGGATGGGCAAAGGCCCACAATTGCTTTCTGGAACTCCCGTGCCGAGGGGTTGACTGGCCTTGGGCGCGACGAAGTCGTGGGCCGCTGTCCCGCCGATGTTATGGGCACCTTGGCCGAACCGTTGATGGCGGCCCGCTGGACCAAGGAATCGGGTCAGGTCCGGATCGAAGGCCTTGGTGCGGTGACGCTGGTTGCCTTGCCCGACGGAAAAACTGTTATCGCCTCGATCATCACGGCGGCGCAGGAAGCAGCCGACCGTGAACGCGAAATGTTTCTTGGCCTTGCCACGCACGATATCCGCTCGCCGCTAAGGAACATCGGATTTCTCTGCGAGGAGCTTCTGGTTGATTTTCCAGACCCGGGCGATGGCCGTAACCGGCTGGTTCGCAACATTCGCACCATATCGAGCAATGCCGCAGCGATGACCGAAGAAGTTCTGACCGCCGTGCAGGCGGCAAGTCTGCAGGAAACTGCGGCAATCGAAGTGGACCTTTCCACATTGTCGGATCTCATTTTCGTGACGCTTGATCCGTCGGGGCGCCACCGTTTGTCGGCCGCCAGCAAGGTTCTGATGACGGACCGGCCGGTGATGCAGACCGTGCTGCGTAACCTCGTGGATAATGCCATTCGCCACGGCGGACAGGGATCGCTTACCATCCATGTGGATGCAGAGAACAGGCGCGACGGCAAGATCGCCCTTTCGGTGACCGACGATGGCAAAGGCTTCTCCGATGCCTCGATTGCCTTTCTGTCAGGTGGCGAATTGCGGCAGGACAGCGGATTTGGGCTTTATGGTCTCAACCGCATCCTCAAGAAGCGGGGTGGCGAGATTACCGTTGTCCGCTCTCCCGGCGGTGCGGGCAGTGTCGTCACCGCCACGCTGCCCGGCCAGGTGGTCGAGGCGCAGCAAAACGTCAGCCGCGCCTCGTGAGTATCATCACGACGTGATGTCGTAGGCCCTCTCGCCGTGCTGTGCCAAGTCGAGGCCCGTGGTCTCGGTTTCCTCGTCGACGCGCATTCCCACAAGGCTGCGGGCGACAATGGCAATGACCACCGTCGCAACGACGGTGAAGATGCCGACGATCACCAGGCTGCCCAGTTGGGCGACGAAGGCGCTGTCGTTGTCAAAGCCGAGCATGGCGAAGATGGCGATCATAAGCGTACCGAAGACGCCGCCCACGCCGTGGACCGCGAAGACGTCCAGCGTGTCGTCGATCTTCAGCTTATTGCGGACCATGTTCACCGCTTCCTGGCAGAGGATGCCGGCAATGGCGCCAATGATCAGTGCCTCGACAGGGCCGACGAAGCCGCTGGCCGGTGTGATCGAGGCGAGGCCGGCGATGGTGCCGGTGACCAGACCCACAAGCGAGGCCTTGCCGTATTTGATCCGCTCCCAGAGCGCCCAGCTCAGCGAAGCGGTTGCCGCCGAGATGTGGGTCACCGTCAGCGCCATGGCGGCACCGCCGTCAGCCGCCAGTTGCGAGCCGCCGTTGAAACCGAACCAGCCGACCCAGAGCATGGCGGCACCAATCATCACCATGCCGGGGTTGTGCGGCGGGGTGGTCTGATTGCGCCGTGCGCCCAGCATGATGGCCAGAACCAGGGCCGCGATGCCCGCCGTCTGGTGAACCACGATGCCACCGGCGAAGTCGCGCGCGCCCACCTCGCCGAAGATGCCACCATCGGCCAGTATGCCGCCGCCCCAAATCCAATGGACGACCGGTGCATAGCAAATGAGCATCCAGAGGCCAGAGAAGAGCAAAACGAAGGCAAAGTTGACGCGTTCGACATAGGCGCCGACGATCAGCGCCGGTGTGATGATGGCGAAGGTCATCTGGAAGGCGAAGAACAGGACTTCGGGCAGAGTGCCGGAAAGCGAATCCGTGGTCACGCCCGCCAGAAACATCTTGTCGAGCCCGCCCCAGATGCCGCTGCCGCCACTGCCGAAAGCGATTGAGTAACCAAGCGCCAGCCAGAGAATGCTCATCAGACAGGCGATGGCATAGCAGTGCATGAAGACGCTCAAGACATTTCTCGAACGCACCAGCCCGCCGTAAAAAAGCGCCAGTCCCGGCAATGTCATGAACAAGACAAGCGCGGTTGCCACGATGATCCACGCGGTATCAGCCCCAACCATTGGTCCCTCCCTTGGAAATCCGTTTCCGTCAGGAACCGCAGCCGAGGTGCGAGGAAAAGTGGCAGGTGCCCTAAAAGCGCAAATTTTCCATGCAGTTCGCGAATTGCTCAAAAAATAGACAGCAATTGCTGTATTCGCCACTTTGCTGTGCAGCTAGTGAAGAGCGGTTATCAGCATGTTTATGGTCGTCTCGACGCTGATGGCGCGGACCCTGGCGCGGCCGATGGCGCCGAACTGGTGAGTGACCGAATGCGTTTCGCCGCCGGCTATGGCCAGTGCGAAGCAAACCATGCCTTCGGGTTTGGCCTCGGTGCCGCCCGGGCCCGCGACGCCGGTGACCGAGGCAGCGACTGTCGCCTTGGCGTGCGCAAGTGCGCCCCTTGCCATGGCCTCGGCGACCTGGGGGCTCACCGCGCCGCGAGTTGCGATCAGTTCCGGATCGACGTCAAGCAGTTCAGATTTGGCGGCGTTGGAATAGGTGACGAACCCCCGGTCGAACACGTCGGACGAACCCGGAATATCCGTGATTGCCCCTGCAACCAGACCTCCGGTGCAGCTTTCCGCTGTGGCGATCATCGCACCTTTGGCGCGCGCCAATTCGATCAGGCGCGCGGCACTCATGGCTGGTCCGGTGACGGGGCGACAAAACCGGCGTGAGCCAATGCCGCAAGTATCACAACGCCGATGGCGGCGAATACGCCTGCCCAGACATCATCCAGCATGACGCCCCAGGCATCGCCGCGCCGGTCGGCCCGGCCGATCAGCCAGGGCTTCCAGATATCGAACAGGCGGAAGAGAGCGAAAGCGGCCAGGACGCCTGGCCAAAGTGCCGCCGACGCCACACCTGCCGTCAAGGCACCGACCGATACCGGCAGAAGGGCGATCCACTGGCCCACAACTTCGTCGATGACGATCCAGCCGGGGTCGTGATCGCCGTCCGTGGCCCGGCCAATGGCCCCCACGGCAACGACGCAGACGATCACCGTCGCGATGGCCAAAAGATAGGGTCCGCCAATCCGGTCGAGCGCCCAGGCCGCCGGAATGGCGGCCAGCGAGCCCCAGGTGCCGGGCGCCGGTTTCAGATAGCCGGCGCCGAAGAAGCTGAGAAGCATGTTTCGTGTCATGTGCTGACCAGCAGGGCGGTGGCCATGGCGGCGATGCCTTCGCCGCGCCCGGTAAAGCCCAGGCGTTCGGAGGTGGTGGCCTTGACGCTTACCCGATCGGTGGCAAGGCCCAGAATATTGCCCATCTTTTCCCGCATGGCCTTGGCGTGAGGGGCGATCTTTGGCAGCTCACAGATAATCGTGCAGTCGACATTCGAGATCTGATACCCCCGCTCGGCTGCCATGTTGCCGGCGTGTTCAAGGAACACCCGGCTCTCTGCGCCGCGCCAGGCCTCGTCGGAAGGTGGGAAATGGCGCCCGATGTCGCCCGCCGCCAACGCCCCATAGATTGCATCCGTGACAGCGTGCATGGCCACGTCGGCATCCGAGTGCCCGGCAAGGCCGTGGTCGTGGGGGATGGCAATGCCGCAAAGTACGACCTTGGTGCCGGGGCCGAAGCCATGCACGTCAAATCCATGTCCCAAGCGAATATCCATGGGTCGGGTCTAGGCCGTGACGTTTCTGCTGACAATGGGATCTTGAAGCCCCTTGTTTCGATTAAAAAATAGGCATATGCCGTTTTTCGCGGCTTCCGGGGCGTGCTTTCATGGGCAGCCGCAAGTTGCCGGGGCATCATCCAGTCGTTGAAGGTTTCAGAATGCCGTTAGAGATTTCAGATATCAGGCTTGATCCGCCCGTGCTGCTTGCCCCCATGGCGGGCATTACAGATCTGCCGTTTCGGCAGCTTGTGATGTCGTTTGGCGCGGGGCTGGTGGTAAGCGAGATGGTGGCGAGCCAGGAAATGGTTCAGGCCAAGCCGGGGGTGCGAGAGCGCGCCGAACTCGGGCTTGGCAGCCGACGATATTTTGCGGCCTCGGCGGTATCAAACCAGACGTCGGTTCAATTGGCCGGGCGCGATGCCCACTGGATGGCCGAGGCGGCCAAGCAGGTTGAAGGCGACGGCGCGGCGATCATCGACATCAACATGGGCTGCCCGGCCAAGAAGGTAACGGGCGGGCTTTCCGGTTCGGCGTTGATGAAGACGCCGGATCATGCGCTGCGCTTGATTGAGGCCGTGGTTGAGGCAGTGGCGGTGCCGGTGACGCTCAAGACACGGCTTGGGTGGGACGATGACTGCCTGAATGCGCCCGACATCGTGCGCCGTGCTGAAGCGGCCGGGGTGCGCATGGTGACGATCCACGGGCGCACGCGGTGCCAGTTCTACACGGGCCGCGCAGATTGGGCCGCGATCCGGGCAGTGAAAGAGGCGGTTTCCATTCCGGTTATCGCCAACGGAGACATTGACACGGTCGCCGATGCGCGGTCCGCACTGGCGGCGTCCGGCGCCGATGGCGTTATGGTCGGGCGCGGTATTCAGGGCGCGCCCTGGCGGGTGGCCGAGATTGCCCACGCTTTGGGGCAGGGCGCACGTCCGGACATTCCGGAAGGCAGTCAGTTCATAGCGATGGTCACGAAGCACTATCGGGCATCGCTCGACTTTTATGGTGAAGCGCTTGGGGCGAGGGTGATCCGCAAGCATCTGGGCTGGTACATGGATCGCGCCGGCACGCCCGCCCCGCTGCGGAAGCGGGTCCTGACCGCCACGCCATCTGAAGTGCTGCCGCTTCTTCCAGAAGCGCTTTCCAGCGTGGGAGAGCAGGCGGCGTGACCGACTTTTCCCACTCCTTATGGCTGTCACTGCCGGTGCCTGCCTTTCTGATTGACGATTTCGACCGGATCGCCGACGTCAATCCCGCCGGTGAGAGTTTTCTCAACACCTCGGCACGGCAGGTGCGGGGCACACCGGTTTTCGACACGCTGGCAATCGATGCCCCGATCGACGAGCGCGCCAAGCGGGTCCGGCAGGAAGAGGCCTCGCTGTTCATAAATAACGTTGACGTGGGTACCGGATCTGCGGTGCCCATCAGTTGCAACATTCAACTGGCCCCCATGGCGGGGATGCCGGGCTTTATCCTGATGCTGTTCGTACCGCGCGTTCTGGCCGACCGGCTGGGGCGGTCGATGTCGGTGAAATCGGCGGCGAAGTCGGCGATCGGCATGTCGGAAATGCTGGCCCATGAGATCAAGAATCCTTTGGCGGGAATTACCGGGGCGGCCCAGCTTTTGAGTATGAACCTGAGTGCCGAGGATCTGGAGTTGACCGATCTGATCGTCAGCGAGACCCGACGCATTCTGGCGCTTCTCGAGCAGGTGGAACAGTTCGGCAATCTGCGCCCACCGGCGCGGAAGGCCGTAAATATTCACGATCTGCTGGATCAGGCCAGAAGATCCGCCGCTGTGGGCTTTGCGGCGCATATGGAGTTGGTCGAAGACTACGACCCCTCGCTGCCACCAACCTGGGTTGACGCCGATCAGATGCTGCAGGTGTTTCTCAACCTCTTGAAGAATGCCGCCGAGGCAACTGACGGGGCACCGGGCCGCATCAAACTCAGGACTTATTATGATCTGTCGCTGCGGCTGCGGCGGGCCGACGGCACCGCCTCGCTGCCCTTGAATGTCGAAATCATCGACGACGGGCCGGGGCTTTCCCCGGACATCGCGGCGGATATCTTTGATCCGTTCGTCTCGGGGCGAGAGAACGGCACTGGTCTTGGGCTGGCGCTGGTTTCCAAAATCATATCCGACCACGACGGCTGGGTGAGCGTCGATAGCGTACCCGGTCGGACGGTTTTTCGTGTTTCCCTGCCGATTGCACCAAAGGATCGACAGGACGAGGAGGCTACTTAGATGGACGGCACAATTCTTGTCGCGGACGACGACAAAACCATACGCACGGTTCTGACGCAGGCGTTGGTACGGGCAGGCTGCAAGGTTCACGCCACATCGTCGCTTGTCACGCTGATGCGGTGGGTCGAGGAAGGGAAGGGCGATCTGGTGATCACCGATGTGATCATGCCTGACGGCAACGGGATCGAGCAATTGCCCAAGATCAACGGGCTGCGTCCCGGGCTGCCCGTC
>CAJICO010000014.1_pt1 | contig 10382 bp, 13 predicted proteins | sample 9199701 | NCBI WGS metagenome assembly CAJICO01 (sample SAMEA7708339, study PRJEB35096) | sediment metagenome | biome: marine neritic benthic zone biome [ENVO:01000025]; feature: sediment [ENVO:00002007]; material: shallow marine sediment [ENVO:03000034] sea grass bed [ENVO_01000059] ... | reverse complement strand
TCTCTTATGGCGACGGGCCGACCGACTCGCCCCTGGTGAATAACGCCGAATGGCTGGATCAGCTCGGCTACATAGATTTCCTGCGCGACATCGGGCGGCATTTCACTGTGAACCGGCTTCTGGCCTTCGAAAGCGTCAAGTCGCGGCTGGATCGCGAACAGGCGCTGTCATTCATCGAGTTCAACCACATGCTCCTGCAGTCCTACGACTTCCTGGAACTGAACCGCCGCTACGGCTGCGTGCTGCAGATGGGCGGGTCGGACCAGTGGGGCAACATCGTCTCGGGCGCCGACCTGATCCGCAGGGTCGAGGGGACAGAGGCCTTCGGCCTGACCACACCGCTGGTTACCCGCGCCGACGGCAAGAAGATGGGCAAGTCGGCGGAAGGCGCGGTCTGGCTCAACGAAGACATGATGTCGGGCTATGAGTTCTGGCAGTGGTGGCGCAATGTGCCCGACGCCGACGTGGGCAAGTTCTTGAAAATGTTCACCGAACTGCCGATTGACGAATGCGAGCGCCTGGGCGCGCTCGACGGGTCCGAGATCAACGAGGCCAAGGTCCGGCTGGCGAATGAGGTCACCACGCTCTGCCGCGGCGCCGAGGCCGCAGAGGCGGCAGAGGCGACGGCGCGCGAAGTGTTCGAGAAAGGCGGCATAGGTGACGACCTGCCCACGCTCGAACTGACGGCTGACGATCTTGGCGACGGCATCTCGGCGGCGCAACTCATCGTCCGCTCGGGCCTCGCCAAATCCGGCAAAGAGGCCAAGCGCCTGATCGCCGAAAACGGCGCCCGCGTGGACGATCAGCCCCTCGACGACCCGGGCCGCATGTTCGATGCGGCAGCACTTGCGTCACCCGTAAAACTGTCGGCAGGGAAAAAGCGACACGCGCTGGTAAAGCTCGCCGGATAACCCGTGCCTTTACCTGCGCCCGATAATTCCTATATAAATACTCGACAATTTGGGAACGGGCCATGAATTCCGAACCGACAGACAGGATGGAGGGCGCCCCCCTCATCCAACCGTCCACCACCGACCACCCCCTCTATGACGAGGTGGTAGAGGCCTGCCGATCGGTCTATGACCCTGAAATCCCGGTGAATATCTACGATCTGGGCCTCGTCTACACCATCGACATCGATACCGAGGGCGCAGTCAACATTCTGATGACCCTCACCGCCCCCGGCTGCCCGGTGGCGGGCGAAATGCCCGGCTGGCTGGCCGAAGCCGTGGAACCCCTGGCTGGCGTCAAACATGTCGACGTCGAACTCACCTGGGAACCGCCCTGGGGCATGGAGATGATGTCGGACGAGGCGCGGCTTGAACTGGGGTTCATGTAGTCACGTAAAAAGCCCTGTCGGCGACACGCACTTCACGCGTACCGGGGCGACGGTTGGCAAATCATTGTACCGATGGCGAAATACGGGCTGCGCGCGGCTATTGACCTTTACTCGCAACTCGCCGCCAACCCCACGGTGCCTAACACCAGAGTGGCGGGGAAGGTCATCCGCAAGACAGAGCCACCGATGCGCTTTGACACAAAGCGCGACCAGCATGTGAGCGAATATGTCATCGTCGGCACACTCGCCTCCTTCGGTTGGGCATTGTCTGTGACCCGGGCAACGCTTTGGCGGGTCGAGGCGCTACCCCCTCTTGGAATTCCGTCTCAGGCGGCTTAGATTCATCCCATGTTCGGAATCCCTGGCAAACAAGCCGTCACCATGACACCAGCCGCCATCGCGCAGATCAACGCGCTGATGGAACGTGACGGTCGTGCCGGCCTGCGCATCGGCGTCAAGAAGGGCGGCTGCGCGGGCATGGAATACACCATGGACTATGCCGACGAGATCGATCCCCTGGACGAGGTTGTCGAGCAGGACGGGGCGCGCGTGATGATCGCCCCCATGGCGCAGATGTTCCTCTTCGGGACCGAGATCGACTATCAGACTTCGCTCCTGGAATCGGGGTTCCACTTCAAGAATCCCAATGTCGAAGACGCCTGCGGATGCGGCGAATCGATCAAGTTCAAGGATGTAGATGAACTTGCGGCAGAGCGTCCCGCCGCGGGCGAATAATCTCTCCGAATTCACCTTGACCTGACCCTCCGGGGCGGCCATCCCTCTCGGCAAGAATACCGGAGGGGATGATGCGCAAACTGGCCGCGGGCAATTGGAAGATGAACGGCACCGCCGCAAGCCTGGGCGAGGTTGCCGCCCTTGCCGCGGCCCATCCCGACCCCTCCTGTGAGGTTCTTATCTGCCCGCCGGCCACGCTTCTCTCCCGCATGAGTGAGGCCACGGCGGGCACGTCCATTGCCACCGGCGCCCAGGATTGCCACACGAATGCGGGCGGTGCCCATACCGGCGATATCTCTGCCGAGATGATCGCGGACGCCGGCGGCAGCTATGTGATCGTCGGCCATTCCGAACGCCGCACGGATCATGGCGAGACCGACGATATGGTCCGCGCCAAGGCCGAAGCCGCCTGGCGCGCCGGCCTGACCGCGGTGATCTGCATCGGCGAAACCCTGGAAGAACGCGAGGCGGGCCAGACCCTGGCGGTTGTCGGCACCCAATTGGCAGGCTCCGTTCCCGAAGGCGCCACTGCCGCCAACGCCGTCGTCGCCTACGAACCGGTCTGGGCGATCGGCACCGGCAAGGTTCCGACACTCCAAGAGATCGGCGAGGTCGACGACGACATCCGCGCCCGCCTGACGGCCCGCATTGGCGAGGATGCCCGCGCCCTGCGCCTGCTCTACGGCGGCTCGGTCAAACCCGGCAACGCGGCGGAGATATTCGGTGTTTCCAACGTAGACGGCGCCCTGGTTGGCGGCGCCTCGCTCAAGGCCGATGATTTCGGCGGCATCATCGGGGCGCTCTGATCGCAGCACGTCGGGCGTTGCGCATATGCGCCCGGCACCGTTCGCATAGTTCGGATCCTGTTAACCAAATGCCGCGATCTTCCTTCCCGTAGCGCTACTGCCAAATGGCCTTTCAACCCGGCGGGCAAGGACACTTCGGCCTCTTAGACCACCTCAAACATAAGGTGCAGAGGTCTCCGTGATCTGATCGGCCGCGTCGAGAGGCGGGGCAAGGAACAATCGAAGTGGCCCGGGTGGCGGGCCCGTCATCCAAATACCAAGCGAAGGCCCCTGCAATTTAAATCAAATTTTCCTTCATATTTCCCCAAATACGCTGGGGGGTCCGGGGCGAAGCCCCCCGGCGGATCGACGCGCGTCAGCGCGGCGAAACCCCTGCCCCGGACTTGTTCCGGGGCCTGTCCCTGGTGTGGCTGCCAGAGGTTCCGGATCAGGTCCGGAACATCCTCATGCTAATCCTCGGGCTCTACGAACAGCCGCCCCGCAACCGCCTCGGCAAGCTTCTCGGGGTGCGTCATGGGCAGCATGTGCCCCGCCCCCCCGACGGTTACCCATTCAGCATCCTGGAACCGGTCGCCCATGGTCGAGATGATCTCGGCAATCACCGGATGGGAATCGCCGCCATCGACAAAGGTCACCGGCACATCGATCTCTTCAAGGCGGCCCGGCGCCAAAAGCCCCGGCCGGTCGTCGAAGAGAAGCGGATTGCCCTTCGGCACCAGCGAAATCCGCTCCATCATGTAACTGCGGTCCTCGCTCGGCAGATCGTTCCAGTCGCCCTCGCCCCAGATGGCGTGAAAATCCTTCACCGCCGTGGCGTTTTCCGCAGCCGCGACCTTCTTTTCGAAGGACGCCAGATCGCGCTGAAGCTTGTCATAGGCCCAGCGATCCTTCACGGCGGCAAAGAACACCGGCTCCACCAGCACCAGCGAGGAAATCCGGTAAGGCCGCTCCACCGCGATCCGCAGGGCCACCACGGCGCCGAAGGAATGCCCCACAAGCGGCACCGGTTCCGTCGGCATCTCATCAAGCGCCAGTTCCACCGCCTGATCGGCAAAGTCCCGGGATTCGTCATAGTCTTCGGCCAGCCCGTGCCCCGGCAGCTCGATCAGCAAGGGGGAAAGCGACATGTCGAGCGCATTGAGAAACGGACGCCAGTTGCCCGCGCGGCCAAGCGCGCAATGGATCAGGGCAATGGGCGTCTTTTTCGCGGCCATCGTCAGAGCTGCCCTCCGAGATGCTTGTCCAGTTGCTCCAGCCGGTCCTGACCCCAGAACCGTGCGCCGTCATCGGTGATGAAAAAGGGCGCGCCGAAACAGCCCGCGTTCACCGCGTCTTCCAGGTTCTGCTCGTAAGCCATGGCCCCGGACAAGAGCCCGCTGTCCGCCAGCGAAGGATCGAAACCGGCCGCCTCAAGGCAGCCTTTGATCACCCCGTCATCCGCCACGTCCTTCTCCTCGGCCCAGCAAGCCCGGGTGATCCCGGCCACGAGTGCCGACAGATCACCACCACCAGCCGATTGCGCGGCGATCACCGCGTAAGAAGACGGCGCCGGGTTGGTGGGAAAATGCGCCGGCCTGACATTGACCGGCATACCAGAACCTTGCCCGTGCGCTCGATCTCCATCATCCGGTATTCCTGGCGCGAGGGATGCCGCTCTCCCGGCGGCAGCCCACCGGTACGCGAAAAGAGCGTCATGATATCCAGAGGCTTGTAGGCGATGCTGGCGCCATGCCTTGCCGCAACCTCGCCCGGACGGGTCCCGGCAAAGTAGCAGTTCGGCGAAATGGTCGCGAGATAGTAGTCGATATGAGCCATTTTCTGAGCATTCCCGGACATGACTTGTTTGCCAGACCCTAGGCACGTGCTAAGCGAAGTCAACTTTACGAATCCGTAACAAAGCGGACAAAAAAGGACAGTGCTGCGAATGCCCCATCTCGAAGAACCGAAGATCATCTCCGGCAATGCCAATCAGCGCCTTGCAAAAGCGGTGGCGCGGCGCATGTCCATGCACCGGGGCGTCACCGTGGGGCTGGTGGACACAAGGGTCGAACGGTTCAACGACGGCGAGATATTCGTCGAGGTTTTCGAGAATGTGCGCGGCGAGGATATGTTCATCCTCCAGCCCACCTCGAACCCCGCCAATGACAACCTGATGGAGCTTCTGGTGATGTCGGATGCGCTCCGTCGTTCCTCGGCCCAGCGGATCACGGCGGTGATCCCCTACTTCGGCTATGCCCGCCAGGACCGCCGCACCAAGGCGCGGACGCCCATTACTGCGAAACTCGTGGCCAACATGATGGTCAGCGCCGGGATCGAGCGGGTCCTGACCATGGACCTCCACGCCGCACAGATCCAGGGGTTTTTCGATATCCCGGTGGACAACCTCTATGCGTCACCGATCTTTGCGCTCGACATCAAGCATTCCTTCAAGAAACTGCTTGATCAGGTCACTGTCGTGTCGCCCGACGTGGGCGGCGTGGGACGCGCCCGCGAATTGGCGCAGCGCATCGGAACGCCGCTGTCGATCGTGGACAAACGCCGCGAGAAACCCGGAGAAGTTGCCGAGATGACGGTGATCGGCGACGTCAAGGACAGGGTCTGCATCGTGGTCGACGACATCGTCGATACCGCCGGCACCCTCTGCAAGGGCGCCGATACGCTGATGGAGGCCGGCGCCAAGGAGGTGCACGCCTACATCACGCACGGCGTCCTGTCGGGCCCGGCAATCGAGCGTGTGACAAACTCGGTCATGAAAAGCCTGGTGGTGACCGACACGATCGAGGCCACCGAAGCCACGCAGAAGGCCAAGAACATTCGCGTGGTTCCCACCGCACCGATGTTCGCTCAGGCCATTCTGAATATCTGGCACGGCACCAGCGTTTCGAGCCTCTTCAGCCATGAGACGCTCGAGCCGATTTACGACGGGATGTATTCGGTCTAGCTGACCATCCGGGCGGCCAGCGCCGCCATCACGCCAAATACCGCCAACAGCGCCAGTGCATAATCCCCAGGCACCGCATCTTCGCTTCCCTTCAGGAAGGCCGTCAGACGTTTCCTCATGGTGTATCCCCCAATACCCGGCTGCATTTTGGCCCATTGAACGGGCCCTGCAAACGCTTAGCACAGAAACATATTGTTCACTCCGCAGGTCAGGAACTTTCTGCACTTGCAAAGTAATTTAATTTCGTTTAGCCAATTACATAAGTTCATTTATTGCGGAGACGCCCGTGATGCTCGACAACCAGCCGCGCGGCACCATCGTTATCGAGGACCTGGAAATCGGTATGGTCCGCAGCCTCCAGAAGGAGGTAACCGACGAGGATATCGAGCTTTTTGCCCAGGTATCGACCGATCGCAATCCCGTGCATCTGGACGATGAGTACGCAATGGACACGATTTTCGAAGGCCGGATCGCCCATGGCATGCTGACCGCTGGTCTGATTTCAGCGGTGATTGGTGAGCAACTGCCCGGGCACGGAACGGTCTATCTCGGTCAGACGCTGAAATTTCTCGCACCGGTGCGCCCCGGCGATGTGGTGACGGCTGAAGTCGAAGTGCTTGAGATCGATTATGGCAGGCGCCGGGTCCGTCTCGGCACGCGCTGCCTTGTTGCGGAGAAACCTGTTCTCAAAGGCGAAGCCACCGTCCTCGCCCCATCCGCCAAATTCGACTAGGCGAAGTCCGGCACGGGACTTCAGAGCGGAAAATGACACATTTTCCGGCGCGATTTCCATGTCGGAAATCGGCACCGCATTTGTGCCTTGCACTGCACCGGTACCCCACGTTACCCCGGCCCCATGCGCATTCACCGCGACACCACCTACCTGACCGGGGCCGATAAGGGCGCCAGCGCCGCCATCGGCAATTTCGATGGCGTGCATCTCGGGCACCAGGCGGTTCTGAAGATCGCCGACAATGCGAACAAGGACGCCCCCCTTGGCGTCGTCACCTTTGAACCGCACCCACGGGAATTTTTCGCGCCCGACGCCCCCGCGTTCCGGCTGATGAACCCCGCGGCCAAGGCTCACAGGCTCGAGCAGCTGGGCGTGCGCCACCTTTACGAATTGCCGTTCAACGAACGCATGGCCGCGCTCTCGCCCCGCGAGTTCTGCGAAGAGATCATTTCCAGCCAACTGGGTCTTGCCCATGTCACCGTGGGCGCCGATTTCTGTTTCGGCAAGGGCCGGGCCGGCAACAGCGCGACGCTGACAACCCTGGGACAGGAGCTTGGCTTCGGCGTCACCATCACCGAACTCGTGGACACCGGCGGCATCGAGGTTTCCTCGACCCGCATCCGCCAGGCGCTTTCCGACGGGCGGCCCGAGGATGCCGCAAAGATGCTCGGTCACCTCCATCGGATCGAGGGAGAGGTCATTCGAGGCGAGCAACGGGGCCGCGAGCTTGGCTATCCGACCGCCAACATGTCGATTGACGGGCTGCACCCGCCGAAGTTTGGTGTCTACGCCGTGAAACTCGACGTTCTGACGGGCCACCAGAAGGGCTCATACCTTGGCGTTGCCTCCATCGGCACCCGGCCGATGTTCGGCGAAAACAACCCGAACATCGAGACGTATCTGTTTGATTTCGTGGGTGATCTATATGGTGCGGAACTCAGCGTCGCGCTTGTCGCCTACCTGCGGCCGGAAGCCAAGTTCGACAGCCTTGACGATCTGATCGCCCAGATGGACGACGATAGCAAAATGGCCCGGGACATCCTTTCGGAGACGATCTAGTGCCTGCCGACCCGATCGACCGCGCCGGTCTCCGCGAACGTTACTGGGAGCGGGTGCCGCTGAAAAACCTCGCGCCCAAGGAATGGGAAGCGCTTTGCGACGGCTGCGGCAAATGCTGCCTGAACAAGCTGGAAGACCCGGACACCCAGGAGGTCGCCTTCACCCGCGTCGCCTGCCGCCTTCTTGATGCTGAAACCTGCCGTTGCGGACAATACGACATCCGCAAGCAATTCGTTCCCGAATGCGTCCACCTGACACCGCAGAATATCTCCGAGATCGCCTATTGGATGCCCAGCACCTGCGCCTATCGCCTGATTTACGAGGGGAAACCGCTTTATGATTGGCACCCGCTGATCTCGGGCACCGCCGAGAGCGTCCATGAGGCGGGCGTTTCCGTCCGCGGCTGGAGCGTGCCGGAGTTCGAAGTGCCGGAAGAAGAGTGGGAAGAACATATCATCGAGGAACTCTGATGCGATTTGCCTCTGACAACGCCGGGCCGGTGCACCCGAAAGTCATGAAAGCCCTGAACGCCGCAAACGATGGCTGGGCCATGCCCTATGGCAACGATGACTGGACCCGCCGGGCAACGGACAAGGTGCGGGAGGTCTTCGAGGCGCCCAAAGCGGCGGTCTATTTCGTCGCCACGGGCACGGCTGCCAATTCACTGGCGCTTGCCACCCTCTCCCGGCCTTTCGACGCGATTTTCTGCGCCGATATCGCACACATCAACGCGGACGAATGCAATGCGCCGGAATTCTATACGGGCGGCGCCAAACTGATCCCGGTACCAACAGTCGATGGCAAACTGACCGGCGACAACCTGACATCGGCAATGGAGAAACTCACCCGGGGCGACGTCCACGAACCGCAGCCGGGCGCGTTGGCGTTGACCCAGTTGACCGAACGCGGCACGCTCTATTCGCTTGACGAAATGACCGCCCTCACCGGCCTGGCAAAATCCGCCGGTCTGCCGGTCTTCCTGGACGGGGCGCGTTTCTCGAATGCGGCCGCCGCCCTTGGCGTCACGCCTGCCGAGATGTCCTGGAAGGCCGGGATCGACGTCGTCAGCTTCGGCGGCACCAAGAACGGTCTGATGGGTGTCGAAGCGGTAGTCTTCTTCGACCCACGCCACGCCTGGGAGTTTGAACTGCGACGCAAGCGGGGGGCGCATCTCTTCTCGAAGAGCCGCTACCTTGCCGCGCAGATGGCGGCCTACCTGACCGATGGTTTGTGGCTTGAAATGGCTCAGACCGCAAATGCCGCTGCCGCCAATCTGACCCGGCAGTTGCGGGCAACACCCAATGTGACGTTCACTTACGAGCCCCAGGGCAACATGCTTTTCCTCCGCTTCCCCCGCGCCGCACATCGCCGCCTGAACGAAGCGGGTGCGATGTATTACCTCTGGGACGGCACGCTGGAAGGGGACGGCGAGGAAATGCTGGGGGCGCGGCTGGTCTGCGACTGGTCGTGCCGCGAGGAGGATATCGAACGTTTCGTCGGGCTGATCCGCGGCTGATATGGCATAGCAGGCGGGTTTCTCCGATGGTGCCTGCATGAAGTATTTTGCCCTTGTCCTGCTGTTGCCGCTGGCCGCCTGTGCCACCCTTTCGGAATCCGAATGCCGCTCGGCCAATTGGTACGATATCGGTGTAAAGGACGGGGCGAACGGGCGCGCGGATGACTTCATTCTGCAGCATGCCAAGGCCTGCAACGAGCATGGGGTTATCCCGGTGGCCAAACCCTGGCGCGAGGGGCGCCAGGAGGGGCTGAAACGGTATTGCACCCCGCGCAACGCCTATGAGGTGGGAAAGCGCGGCGCCAGTCTTTCGCCGGTCTGCCCTGCGGCGAACCTGGGCATGCTCTACGCCGCCAACGATCGTGGCAAGGATTGGCATCGGATCGGCCGGGAAATCTCTGATGTCGAACGCGAAATCCGCGATATCAACTCGCGGCTGGCCGATTTGCCCGCCGATGATCCGGCGCGCGCCTCTCTGATGTCTCAGCGGAGCTTTCTGCGCCTCGATCTGCTTACCCTGCGGACGCAGCGCCTGCGCTACCGGTACTGATTTTCATTGCGTCTTTCGCGCGGAAAAAACCGCCTGGCCCGGCTGACGTCCAGCCTCAGGCGCCCCGCAAGACCTCGCCCGGCGCAGAGCGCACAGCCTCAATCACCTGGTCAACCTCGCCGTCGCTCATATGCGGCCCGATGGGCAGGCTGATAATTTCGTCCGCCAGTGTCTCGGCAACGGGAAACGTCGCATTCATGTGGCTGTACGCGCCCTGCTTGTGGGGCGGACGGGGGTAGTGGATCAGGGTTTGCACGCCGCGATCGGAAAGATGGCTTTGAAACCGGTCTCTTGCCCCGGCCCGGACAACGTAGAGGTGCCAGACCGGCGCAGCCGACTGCGGCGGCGCGGGCAGGACAAGGTCCAGTTCGCGGAAGGCAGCGTTGTATCGTTGAGCGATGTCGGCCCGCCGGGCGTTCCAGCGATCAAGCACCGAAAGCTTGATCGAAAGAACCACCGCCTGAACCGGATCGAGGCGGCTGTTGGTTCCCTGGATTTCATGGACGTAGCGTTCGCGCGAGCCGTAGTTGCCCAGCATGCGAATTTTGTCGGCAACCTGAGGATCGTCGGTCGTGACCGCACCAGCATCACCGAAGGCGCCAAGGTTCTTTCCGGGGTAGAAACTCCAGGTCACCGCATCGGCATGGGCGCCTATGCGCCGTCCGTTCCACCGGGAACCCTGAGCCTGCGCGGCGTCCTCGAT
>CAJICO010000434.1_pt1 | contig 10447 bp, 10 predicted proteins | sample 9199701 | NCBI WGS metagenome assembly CAJICO01 (sample SAMEA7708339, study PRJEB35096) | sediment metagenome | biome: marine neritic benthic zone biome [ENVO:01000025]; feature: sediment [ENVO:00002007]; material: shallow marine sediment [ENVO:03000034] sea grass bed [ENVO_01000059] ... | reverse complement strand
GCTGATGGCGAACCGCAGCAATGCAAATTCAGTGCCCATGAACGGTACGTCCCATATCAGGATGCGTTGCAAGCCCAGCGTGGCCCAGGCCGTGATGTAGGCAATCAAGGCGCCCCGGTCGGCGCCAGAAACCGCCAGCACCGCGAGAAGCGCGTAGGCCGACGACGGCCCGCCTGGAGTAACCGCTCCGGCCAGCGTTGCAATTATCAAGCCACGCATCCCGCTTTCCTGCCCGACCAGTCCCGAAATGCGGTCGCGTGGCAATAGAAACCAGATCAGCGCGGCAATCGACAACGCGACGATCACGCGTGGCATCAGGTCCAAAAGCAGCCGCGCATCCCGGGTCAGCGCCGCCGACACAACGTCCGTGCCCTTGATCCAGAAACAGACCAGTCCGGTCAGAACCGCAACCGCAAAGAAGCCCCAGAAGCCTTTGCCGAAGCCGTCATTCAGAACCTCGCGGCGCCATTCCGGATCGGACAGGAAGTCTAGCGGCGGCACGAGCGGACCTCCGGGTCAGTGGTGATGGTGCAGGTGGTCGTGATCGTGGCTATGGCCGTGGTGATGGTCATCCTCGCGGCGCTTGCGCTCTGCCAGTGTGCGCGGTTCGGCATGGCCGGCTGTCAGCGCTTCGATAGTGGCACGGAAGAGATCGGCCTCGGGCGGCAACTGGCCAGCGATGAACCCCGCCAACCGCGCCAGTGCGATCGCCTGGCTGGCCAGCGCATCAACTGCCTGATCCTCATCCGCGGCGGCCACATCGGCCAGGGCCGCCGCCAGGCCTCCGTTAAAGATCTGCTCCATGTAAACCGCGCGGCCTGCGGCTTCGTCCAGACCCTTGGGGGCGCTCGATACCGTCTTTTCGTTAGTGGTCCCAAGCATCTTGGCCATCACCCGGAATTGCTCAAGCAGATCCTGGCCGATCACCGTCTGTTCGTCGATTTCGCCGCACATTGCCCGTCTCCTAGTTCGCCTATAAGGCTCTACCGGCCAGACCACCCAGGCTTTCCACTGCGAGCGTCCCGCCGATCCAGAGCGCCAGCGCGCCGATGGCCAGCGCCGTAGCCGTCTTCATCCAACCCGCGCCGCGTTCGACCACGGCAAGCGGATAACTTGCCACCGCGGTCAAGGCGGCCATGCCGACCATCGAACCGATGCCGAACACGGCAAAATAGGCCAAGGCCTGACCAAGGCTGTCGGTTGCCGCGACGGTCAAAACCAAAAGCCCCGCAGACCCTGCCGCTCCATGCAATATTCCGACCGCAAGAGTGGGCAGGTGCCGCTGCGCGTGGCTATGGTCGTGCGCCGAGGCCTCGTGCGGCGCATCTTCTTGCGCATGGCTGTGCAGATGGACATGCGTTTCGCCACCATGGTCGTGCACATGCATGTGAATCCGCTCGCGCCGCAGCTTCCAGAGCACGCGGCACCCCAGGCCCGCGATCATCAGGCCGACCGCGAGTTCAAGCGCCGCTTCCGCGCGGCTGGTGATTGCCAGGCCAAACAGCACGACCACGCTGCATATCCCGAACAGCGCCGCTGTATGCCCGAGCCCCCAGACCGCGCCGCGCGCGATCAGAGAGCGGCGGCTTTGCTTGCCGTTCAACATGGCGCCGACCGCGGCCAAGTGATCGGCTTCTAGCGCGTGGGCCATTCCGATGACGAAGCCCAGCGACAGGAAGGCCCAGCTGTCGGCCAGCGCAGAGAGAACCCCGGTCATGCGCGCAACGCTGTAAGCATGGCGGGAATGAAGTCGTTGTCCTTGGCCACTACCAGCACAGTCGCAAAGCGGCGCATTGAGTTCACTGCCTTGTCCACGCTGGCGTCGCTATTGCCTGCTGCAAGGGCAAGGCCCGCACACATGATCTTGCGGTGATAGGCCTCGCGCGCGATGACCTCTGCCGCGCCCTCGTTCGCGCCGCTGGCAGCCAATAGGACGATGACGTCGGCGCCGTCGATCTCGGCCCGCAGATCCGCCGCGGACCCGTCCGGATGCGCAAGAGGCAGGTCCGTGGCATCGGTAGACCCTGGATCGACCGGGCCCGTGTTTGCGAGCGTCAGGAAATGCGCATTGTTCCAGGGATCCTCGGTGATCGCATACATCGCCTCGGCGGCAATCGGATCGAGAGCGAAGATCCGCGAACGCCGAGTGCTGGAGTTTGGGTATTGCACCCGAAAGGCTGCCTCCTGGGCCGTGGCCGCGCGGGCGCAGCCGGACAGCAGCGTCGGGTGGTTGGGGTCAAAGAACAGCTCGTGCAAGTCCTGCGTCATGGGTCAGACCGAGGTCTGCTTGATGCCCGGGCGCACAGTCAGGTCCTCTTTCATCGCTTCTTTGAACGGCTGGTCGGGCGGCAGCACCTTGGCGGCAGACCGCACCTGCTGGTGTCCGGTCGTACGGCCCGGAGGCAACGTACCTTTATCGCGCAGCGCGGTGCATGCCTTGCGCAGCCGGTGGCGCGCCATGATGATACCGTTGTCGGTCGAGACCAGGTTTTCCTTGGTCCGGTCGACGATCGGTCCCATGGATTCCTGCAAGGATGCATCCTGCATGGCGATGCCCCAGATGCCGGAATAGCTTTCGCCGCGCTTTTGCGCATCGCGGTCCATCAGATAGTCGTTGTCCTTGTTCTGACGCGGGCGGAAGCTGCCGGGGACATACTGGTTGTGAACGCCCCAACCATCGATCATCGCCTGCCGCTCTTCGGTCGTCAGCGCACGAACCGGGTGATAGTCAAATGACCAGGCCCAGCAGTTGTGATCGTCGATCGGTATCCAGAAATGCCCGTGCATCGGATGATCGCCGCGCGGCGGAACCATGGTGAAGCTGGGCATGACCCAGGGCGTAATGCGCCAATAATAATGCCCATCCTCTGCCATCCGACGCGCGCCGATGTAAAGCCCGCCCTCGGCCTCGACCACCTCGAAGACAGGCTTCTTGTCGGCCTGGTTATACTGGTTGCCCTTGGCGCCTTTGAATAGCGGGTCGGATTTAAGGCTGCCTGAGTGCAGCCACGAGACGTGGGACGAGTCGATCCCGCCCTCCATCGCCTGCAACCAGTTGCATTCCTGCCAGCGCTTGCTGGTGTAAGTCTGTTCGGCGGGAACGGTGGCAAACTCCCAGCCAGGTTCGGGTGGGCGGTTTTCCTTGTCGCCCATGTGGGTCCACAGGATGTCGCCCACCTTAATCAGCGGATAGGCGCGCAATTTGATCTTTTCGCAAAAGCCAGATTCCTCAGGCTCGGACGGCACCTCGATGCAATTGCCCTGATAGTCGTATTTCCAGCCGTGATACGGACAGCGCAGGCCGCCCTCCTCATTTCGGCCGAACCACAGCGACACGCCGCGGTGAGCGCAGAACTCGTCCATAAGACCAAAACGGCCCTTGCTGTCGCGGAACGCGATCAACCTCTCGCCAAGCAACTTTACCCGCACCGGCGCGCAGTCATCCTCGGGTAATTCCTTGGCCAGCAAGGCCGGGATCCAATATTGCCGGAACATGTCGCCCATTGCCGTGCCGGGATCGGTTTGCGTCAGCAGGTCGTTGACTTCTTTCCGAAGCATGGTTTTCGCTCCTCAAGTGTCGTCGCGCGTCGTCGTTCAGGGTTTCGGCGGCAGATCCGCCAATTCAGCCTCGTAGGCGCCCGCCATGTTCGATTCCAGCCCGTTGGCAGACAGGGCATCGGCGAACATGCTGCGCACCGCATCGCTTTCGTCGGCATAGTCGATCTGGTCGCCGCCGATGCGCTGGCTAATCCACGCCTTCGGCACACCCTGCTCATTTCGAATCGCCACACCTTCATACTTAAACGCCAGATAGCGCGCGGGCGTGGTGCCTGTGTTGAAGTGCTGGTGATACCACATGTTCGGCGGTACGATCATGCTTCCGGGCTTCCAGTCATAGCGCTTGGGCTCGGCCCCTTCGGGCCACATCAGCGAATAGCCGGTCCCCGACAGAAGGATCACGTGCGCGCCGGGCCCGTGGCGGTGGCATTTCTTGTAGGTGCCGACCGGGAACTGGCTGATGTGGCTGTTCATCGAGCACTTCGCCAGCTGGAACCGGATATGCCCGCCACCGGCGCCGCGCTCCTTGGCCGTTACCAACGGCAAGTTGACTGCGTCAGCGACGTAGTTGGTCTGCAGCAGCAGACCCTGCATTTCCTTGCTTTCGGCGAAATACTCTGGCTCGCCCGAAAACCGGCCCTTGAAGTCATGCGCTGTGCCAAAGATGAAATCGGGCTCTTCGAAGACATTCATCAGGGGCGGCATATTGGTCACGCCGATATAGCGCGCAGGCTCGGATCCCGAGCCGTTGAAATGCTGGTGGTTTGCGTTGAGCGGGATGCCGAAGATCGCGCCCGGGCCCCATTCGAAGCTGACCTTGTGACCCTTGTCATCCCAGACAACCGTCGAGCCACGACCGCTGAGGATCAGAACAGTTTCCTCAAATAGCTGCCTGTGCGGCTTCAGCTTGCCGCCTGGCGGGATTTCCATCACGTAGCAGTCATTGGTGGTTCGGCTGGCATCGTGGTTCATGAAGACCGCACTGCCACCACGCCGTGCCCACGGCTTCAGCTCGACCTCATGCAAACTCGGCACATAGTTGCCGTTGATGATATCCAGCCCCTCTGCTGCAACAAAGCGAGTGTAGGGCGTTTCCTTCTCGGCCTTGAACTTTTCGGCGAGTTTTTCCGAAACGATTGCGTGCTGGTTCATTGTGGCGCCCCTACCTGTCCCGACCATAAATCCCGGTTGGTCGGATTTCGGTTGCGGCAAGGATAGGCCAGCCGCTAAGGTCCCGTCAATGGACCGTCGGTCCATATAGAGGAACATCAGATGCCGGATGAAAAGAAGCCGCAGCGCCATACGGTCGACGATCACATGTTCGGTGATTTCTACCCGCATGAGCATGGGCCGGATGCCGATCACGACCATGACGAAATCGACCCTGGGCCGTTAGAGGACAACCCGATCTGGCAGCGCGATAACGTCGCGCTGACCTCCGTCGGCATCGACATCGGCAGCGCGGGCACGCAGGTGATATTCTCGACAATTCACCTGCAGCGTATGGCCGATAGCCACACGTCGAGATACGTCATTGTCGATCGGCAGACTGCCTATCAATCGCCGGTCAGCTTTACGCCCTATTCGGGCGACAAGATCGACGCTGCTGCCCTTGGGGCGATCATTGATGACGCCTATGCCGAGGCCGCAATCCGGCCCTCAAACATCGACACGGGCGTGGTGATTTTGACCGGAGAAGCCCTGCGGCGAGAGAATGCAGGGGCGATTGCGGACATCGTTGCCAAAAAGGGCGGCGACTTTGTCACCGCGACGGCCGGAAACCATATGGAGGCAATGCTGGCAGCCTACGGGTCCGGTGCGGCCAAGGCCAGCCATGACGGACAATGCCGGATCTTGAACGTCGATATCGGCGGCGGCACGACAAAACTTGCGCTGTGTGAGGACGGTCATGTCCGCTGGACCGCGGCACTGCATGTCGGTGGGCGACTGATTGCGACCGAGGACGGCAAGGTGATCCGGGCCGAACCGGTTGGACTGCATTTCGCCCGCGCGGCGGGGGTCGATATCGTCGTTGGTGCGCCCTGCACGCCAGACAGCCTGCGGTACGTGGCCGGGCACATGGCGGATGTGCTGACCGCCGCGCTGACCCAGCAGCCGATGCCAGAAGCGGTGTCCGATCTTTTCCTAACCGATGTGCCACCCGCGTTCGGCGATTTGTCCGGTATCATGGTGTCCGGCGGTGTCGGCGAATATGTGGCGGGCCGCGAGACTCGCGATTTCGGCGATCTTGGCTTTCATCTGGGAGATTTCCTGCGCCGGCGCGCGCAGTCTGGCGGTCTGGGCGCGCCGCTTAAGGAGGCCGCGGCCTGCATACGCGCAACGGCGCTTGGCGCATCGGAATACTCCGTGCAGCTTTCAGGCCAGACTTCGACCATCACGGCACCCGGCAGGATCCTGCCCCGCCGCAGCATGCAGGTTCTCAAGCCTGATCTCGATCTGGCCTCAAGCCCCAGCCCGAAAGACATCGCCGCCCGCACGCTGGAGCACTTCGAAGCGTTTGACCTGGACCCGGCGCAGCATGAGGTCGCGCTGGCCTTCGATTTTGACCTGCCGCCGGATTACTCGGCGATACGCGGTCTGGCCGACGGTATCGTGCTGGCGATGCAAGCCCGGTTGGACGGGAACCACCCGCTTTATGTGATGATCGAGGGCGATATCGCGCGGACGCTTGGCGGCATCCTGCGCGACGAAATCGGTTTGAAGAACGAACTGTTGATCCTCGATGGCATTTCGCTGCGGGATTTCGACTATATCGATCTGGGCAAAATTCGTCTGCCGTCATTTACGGTGCCGGTGACTGTGAAATCGCTGCTGTTTCAGGACGACCCTCGCGGCCCGCGCCGTCAAGAGCGTATTCAATTCGTACCGCACGCCCGCTGTCACGACCATCACCATCATCACACGCACGACGATTGACAGACCCGACACCACTCCCCAAGAATGGAACGCAGTTCTACACAGCGGAACAGAAAAGCATCTAATGGACGACCAGAGCAACCCGACCGGCAGGAAAGAGGTGAACCGCAACCCGCGGCGCGACAGCTCTCGGTTGTCGTCGGTGACAACGGCGATCCACCTGCTCAAGACCTTCTCGGAGGACGACAACGAGTTGGGGATCAGTGAATTGGCCAAGCGTCTCGGCGTCGCCAAAAGCACCGTTCATCGACTTGCCGGAACATTGCTGGACGAAGGCTTGCTGCAACAGAACCCCGAGAATGGTCGCTATCGTTTGGGCGTCGGCCTGTTCTCATTGGGGTCGCTGGTGCGCGCGCGTCTGGATGTCACGACCGAGTCCAAGCACATCCTGAACGACCTGCGCGAGCAGACGCAGGAGAATGTGCGTTTGGTCGTTCTGGAACGGCAAAGCGTTGTTTTCCTTCACGACTTTGAATCCCCACAGACCCTACGCCTGCGCTCTGGCACAGGCCAGGTGCGCCCTGCATTCTGCACGGCGGAAGGCCTGTGCCTGCTGTCAGGTTTGCGTGAGCCGGAACTGTCGCAATTCATGACCTTCCGGCGTCCGCAACGCACAGCGAAGACCGTCACGGACGAGGATGAGTTGCGAATGCGGCTTAAGCGGGTCAAGCGTGTGGGCTACGCCGTCGAAGACGAAGAATGCGACGAGGGCACTCGGTGCATCGCCGCACCAATCTGGAATGGCGAGGGTCGTATCATCGCGGCCGTCGGCATTGCCGGTCCGCGGGTGCGGATCCGCAAACGCCAGTTTCCGCAGCTTGCGCCGATCGCCATCGAGGCCGGGCTGCAAATCTCGGAACGGCTCGGGTTTTCCAGGCGTCAGCCGATCTACGTTTAAGGCGACAGGGGACACTACTTCCAATATGGCCACGATCACCACGCATCCCGATGGGACCGAATTCGCCTGCGCCGAGGACGATACGATCCTGCGTGCGGCGCTGCGGGCGGGGCTGGGCATGTCTTATTCCTGCAATGTGGGATCCTGCGGCAATTGCCGGTTCGAACTGATCGAGGGTACAGTCGAGCATGCCCGCTCTGACGCGCCCGCATGGACTGAACGCGACCTGAAGCGCAATCGCTGGCTGGGCTGCCAGGCGCGCCCCGTGGGCGACTGCCGGATCAAGTTCCGCGCCGATCCCGCTGCGGCAAGCTGCGATCGCCCGACCCGGCGCGAGGCCGAGTTGGTGTCGGTCACACAGGTCACGCGGGATATCAGCGAATTCACCTTCCGCGTGGAAGGCGACGACGTGTTCCGGCCCGGGCAATATGCGTTGATCTACGCACCCGGCGTCGATGGTGGGCGGCCCTACTCGATGAGCAACCTGCCCGGCGACGGGCTTTGGAGGTTCCTCATCAAGCGTGTGCCCGAAGGTGCAGTGACCGGTTTTCTGTTCGATCGGGTCCGCCCGGGCAACCGGGTTGCGCTTGACGGCCCCTACGGCACCGCCTGGCTGCGCGAGGATATCGTCCGCGACATCGTCTTGCTGGCCGGAGGATCGGGCCTGTCGCCGATGGTCTCGATCGCTATGGCTGCCAAATCGCTGGGCCGCGACATCACTTTCTTCTATGGCGCACGCGCGCAGCCAGACCTCTTCGATGCGCAACAGGTTCTGGGCGATGTGCCAGTGACCAACGCGTTGTCAGAACCCGCCGACGGTTGGGACGGCGCGACGGGTTTGTTGCACGAGGTCGTGCGTGACACGATGGGCGAGCGGCTGAATGACTGCGAGATCTATTTCGCAGGTCCCGCGGCGATGTCGCAAGCCGTGCAATTGATGGCGCATGAGGCCGGGGCGCCGATGGACCGTCTGCATTTTGACGAGTTCTACTGATGGCGCTGAACTTGACCCTCGGATGCTGGGACTACGACCGGGTGCAGCCGCTGATCGACGGGCGTGTGCGGCCCGCGGGTATCAACCTGAATTTTCTGAACATGATTGTCGAAGAGACGTTCTTTCGCATGTTGCGGCACCAGGAATTCGACGTCTCGGAAATGTCGATGTCGTCTTATGTCGTGTCACTGACCAAGCCCGACCGGCCTTTCGTGGCGATCCCGGTCTTCCCCAGCCGCTTCTTCCGGCATTCCTGTATCTACGTGAATGCCGGCGCGAGCATCGAAACGCCCAAGGATCTTGTCGGCAAGCGCTTTGGTTGTCCGGAATACCAGATGACCGCACCGGTCTGGATCAGGGGTATCCTGTCGGACCACTATGGCGTGCCGGTGGATGGACCGACCTACGTCACCGGCGGCGAGGAAACGCCGAACCGCGACGAAAAAATCAAGATCGACCTGCCGCCGAATTTCAGGCTCGAACGCATCGGCCCAACCGATACGCTGGCGCAGATGCTGGCCGAGGGGCGGATCGACGCGTTCCACACGGCGCGCAAGCCCTCGACCTATGACGGGGTGCGCGTCAAGCGGCTGTTTCCGGACTATGTGCCGGTCGAGCAAGCCTATTGGCGCGACACCGGCATCTTCCCGATCATGCATGTCATCGCCATCCGCCGCGAGGTTTATGAGGCCAATCGCTGGATCGCGATGAACCTCTACCAGGCGTTCTGCGAAGCGCAAAAGCTGTGTTACGAGGGTCTGCAGGAAACTGCTGCGCTAAAGGGTATGCTGCCGTGGTTCAACGCCCATGTGGAGGAGACGCTCGACATGATGGGCGCCGATTTCTGGCCCTATGGGCTGGAGAAGAACCGCGCCTGCCTCGACACATTCCTGCGCTACCATCACGAGCAGGGTCTGAGCCCGCGCAAGCTGGACGCTGAAGAGATGTTCGCGCCCGAAACGCTGGAGGCGTTCGTCATATGAGCAAGGTGACCATCCCGCAGCTTCACGCGATGAAACGCAAGGGTCAGAAGATCTTTGGCGTCGTGGCTTGGGACTTTCACATGGCGGCAATCGCCGACCGGCTGGGGGTCGAGATCGTGTCGGTTGGCGACACGGTCGGAAAAAACCTTTGGGGTCACGACACGATCATGGAAATCACCATGGACGAGATGATCACCGTGACCCGCGCCGCACGCCGTGGCGTGAAAAATGCTCTGCTCAGCGCCGATTTTCCGTTTGGGCCGCTGCAGGAAGGCGTGGATGCCGCGGTGAGTGCGGCGATCCGGTTCGTAAAGGAAGCGGGCGTCGATCTGATCAAGCTCGACGGCGCTGCGGACTACCCCGAGGCGGTGACGGCCCTGACCCGCGCCGGAATTCCGGTCTGGGCGCAATTCGGGCTGACCCCGCAGACGGCGCTGTCGCTGGGCATTCCCTATGAGAACCAGGCAGGCGCCACCGAGATGGACGCAGGCATGGTCGAGCGTCTGGTCGAAGAAGCGAAGATGCTGCAGGCCGCGGGCGCGGTTCTGCTCGATTTCACGAATTCCGGCCCGGTCGCAGGGCCAAAAGCCGTAAAGGCCGTGGAGATTCCGGTGATCGGCGGATTTGGCGGCGGCCCGTGGTTAGATGGCCGGGTGCGGCTGGCGCAGGCGGCGGTGGGCTATAATGTGTCCGCGCTGGACAAAGAGCCATCAGGCTATGCCAACGTGGCGCGGGTAATCCATGACGCTCTTGGCGCTTGCGCCGAAGATGTCCGCGCTGCGCGCCAGATCAAGGGACAGCCGGGGAGCTAGCTGATGCCATTCGCCGAAATCGATGGGATATCTACGCGATACGAGGTGCTGGGCGACGGCCCGCCGCTGTTGATGTTCGCACCCGGCGGGTTCGATGCGCGCATCGAGAAGTGGAGCGACCTTGGCGTCTACAAGCGCATCAAGCTACTGGAACATCTGCCAAAACACTACCGCTGCATCCTGTTTGACCGGCGCGAGAACGGGCAATCTGGCGGGCGGGTCGAACGTATCACCTGGGGGCATTTCGCAGCACAAGGCGCGGGGT
>CAJICO010000043.1_pt1 | contig 10484 bp, 8 predicted proteins | sample 9199701 | NCBI WGS metagenome assembly CAJICO01 (sample SAMEA7708339, study PRJEB35096) | sediment metagenome | biome: marine neritic benthic zone biome [ENVO:01000025]; feature: sediment [ENVO:00002007]; material: shallow marine sediment [ENVO:03000034] sea grass bed [ENVO_01000059] ... | reverse complement strand
GGCGGACGGCACGGCGGTGACCACTGTCGAAGGCTTTGCCGACGGCGGGCGGAGCGAGGCCCTTCGCACCGCTTTCGCCGCTCGCAACGCGCTGCAATGCGGCTATTGCACGCCCGGAATGATTGCCAGCGCGCTCGAATATGTCGAAGGCGGCGGTGCCGCCGACCGCGCCGCCATTCGCGAACATTTGTCCGGCAACTACTGCCGCTGCACCGGTTATCAATCCATCGTCGAAGCGATCTGCGATGTGATCGAGGGGAGGGCCGAAACATGACCGGACCGTTGACCATTTTTGACCGCCCGAACTCCTACATCGGGAAATCCGTGACCCGCCCAGACGCGCGGCGACTGTCCGAGGGCCGCGGCAGGTTTGTCGATGACAAGAAACTGCCCCGCATGGTGCATGCCGCCTTCCAGCGCTCGCCCCATGCGCACGCCCGGATTCTTTCTGTCGACCTGGAAGAGGCCCGCGCGGCGCCCGGTGTGATCGCGGTCTATAGCGGCGCCGATCTCGCCCCGCACGTTGAACCCTATGTCGGCGTCCTCAGCCATCTGGCGGGCCTGCGATCCGCCCCGCAATTCCCACTGGCCGTGGACGTGGCCCGTTGGCAGGGCGAACCGGTGGCCATGGTTGTCGCCGCCTCCCGTGCCGAGGCCGAGGATGCCGCTGAATTGATCATGGCAGACTATGAGGAATTGGAGCCGCTGACCGATCCGGTTGCGGCTTTGACGCCTGAGGCGCCGGTCATTCACAGCGAGTTCGATTCGAACCTCGCCTGGGAGCGTGTGGTCGATGTGGGCGATATCGAGGCAGCCTTTGCCGATGACAGCAATACTATTGTCGAGCGCGAATTCCTGTTTGGCCGGCACACCGGTGTCACCCTGGAACCACGCGCCACCATTGTCGAATTTGACCCTTCGGAAGACCGGCTGACGTTCCATTACTCGGGCCAGGCGCCGCATATGATGCAGTTCATTCTGGCCAAACACCTTGGTTTGCCTGAGGAAAATGTGCGGGTTCTGGCGGAAGACGTGGGCGGCTCTTTCGGTATCAAGATCCACACCTATGGCGATGAGATCGCCGCGGCGGCAGCGGCGAAACTGTTGAAACGCCCGGTCAAATTCGTGGCCGACCGGCATGAGAGTTTCATCTCGGACATCCACGCGCGCGACCATATCGTCCGCGCCCGGATGGCGGTGACCGGCGACGGCAAGATCGCCGCGCTCGACTTTGACGATATTACCGGCATCGGACCCTTTTCCATGTATCCCCGTACCTCGGCCATCGAGGCGAACCAGGTGCTGAACCTGACGGGCGCGCCTTACGAGATCGAGAACTACCGGGCGCGGGCGCGGGTGGTGTTTCAGAACAAGAACATGATGTGCCAGTACCGTGCCGTCGGGCATCCCATTGCCATGGCGATTTGCGACGGTCTTCTGGAAGAGGCCGCTGCGCAGATCGGCATGGACCCGGCGGATATCCGGCGGCGCAACCTGATGAGCGATGAAAGCTATCCGCGCGCCAGCGCGTCGGGCATGAAGCTTGACGATCTTTCCCATCATCGGGCGTTGGACAGGCTGCTGGAAATTATGGATTATCCAGCGCTGCGAACCAGCCATGCCGATTTACGCGGGGCGGGCGTGCATCGCGGTATCGGCTTCTGCTCGATGGTCGAGGTCACCAATCCGTCGCCCATGTTCTACGGTGTCGGCGGGGCGCCGATTGCCAGCCAGGACGGGGCAACGGTGCGGCTTGACGCGGGCGGGGCGATCCAGATTTCCTCGTCGGTGACCGAGCAGGGGCAGGGCACGAATACGATACTTGCACAGATCGCCGCCGGTGTGTTCGGCGTCGATCTCGAACGGGTCCGCGTGAAAACCGGCGACACGGAAAGCATCCCCTACGGCGGTGGCACCTGGGCGTCGCGCGGGGCCGGGATCGGCGGCGAGGCGATGCTGCAGGCGGCGCACGCTCTGAAGGGGCAGGTGCTTGAGGTGGCCGCGTCGATCCTGCAAACGCAGCCCGATACGCTCGACATTGCCAAGGGCAGCATCGTCGGTGCCGGCGGCGATGAGCGGATGACACTCTCGGAGCTGGCCCGCATCGTCTATTATCGTGGCAATGAACTGCCGCCTGATCTGAAGCCCGAACTGATTGCGACGCGGCACTACCGGGTGACCGACTTTCCCTTCGTTTTCACCAATGGCGCGATGGCGGCCGAGGTTGAGGTCGATGCGGAAATCGGGCTTATCCAGGTTTTGAACTTCTGGGCGGTGGAGGACTGTGGGCGCGTCATAAACCCGCTTCTGGTCGACGAGCAAATCCGGGGCGGCGTCGTGCAGGGGATCGGCGGGGCGCTTTACGAGGAGTGTCTTTATTCGGATGAGGGCCAGATGCTGAACGCGACCATGGCGGATTACCTGGTGCCCATGGCAGTGGAGATGCCGGAAATTCACGTCGCGCACGTCGAGACGCCGACGAAAACCAGCGTGTTGGGCGCGAAGGGCGCGGGCGAGGCCGGGACCGGGGGTGCGCCCGCAGCGGTCATGAACGCGGTGAATGATGCTTTGAGGCCGCTCGGCGCGTCGCTTTGGCAAATGCCGATGACGCCAGAGCGGGTTCTGAAGGCGCTGGGCGTGGTTTGAGAAAGAAGGCAGCGAAGCAAGGGCGATCCCGCGGCACATACATGACGTGCGGGCGGCCCTATTGCTGATGTCCGAACGGTCGGCAACCTAACCTGCGCCAGCCACCGCACGCATCTGCGCCTTGTACCAATCACCGATCTCGCTGGCCGTCATCCAGACAACCCCCTGGTGGCCGCCGACATAGTCCAGAAGCTCTTCCAGATAGCGGATGCGATGAGGCGCGCCGGTGATGTAGGGATGGATCGAGATCGCCATGACGCGGGCGTTGTCGGCCCCTTCGGCATAAAGACGGTCGAACTGATCGCGGCCTCGTTTGAGGAAGACGTCCGACTCGTGCCCCTGCAGGGCGAAGACGGAAATATCATTGGTTTCAACCGTGTAGGGAATGGTCGTGACCTGTCCGAAGGGTGTTTCCACCTCCTGGGGCAGATCGTCGATCACCCAGTCGGCCACATACTCGATGCCGTGCTTGCGCAAAAGGTCGAGGGATTCCTCGGTCTCGGTCAGGCCTGGGCTTTCCCACGAGCGGGGGCGCTGGCCCCAAAATGTTTCGATGGCCGAAAGCGCCTCGACAATCGCCGCCTCCTGATCCTCAAGCCGGTGCATCGGGCCTTGCAGAAGCCCGTGCCCCATGAACTCCCACCCCGCGTCCTTCCCCGCCGATGCAACGCGCGGATAACTGCGGCAAACGTTGCCGTTGATGGCGAAGGTCACCGGGATGTCGCGTTCGGTCAGCGCTTTCCACTGGCGCCAGAAGCCTGACCGCATGCCGTATTCGTGCCAGGACCAGTTCGGCACATCCGGGATCAGCGGTTGCCCCATGGGGGGAGGCAGAACGGTACGAGGCATCGCCCCTTCGATGCGCCATTCTTCGACATTGAGAATGACCCATACCGCCAGTTGCTTGCCGTCCGGCAGGACCAGACGCGGGCGGTCGACGATGGCCTGATAGGGGATGCGGTCGGAGAGAGCCACTTTGGTGTCGGGGCAGCCTCGGGGGCCGCCCCGCCCGATTTTATTCGATCATATAGTCGACCGGCATCGTATAGCCGGTGTCCGCGACCGCTTTCAGATAGGTGTTCAGAACTTCCGTGCCCGGCATGCCGCGCCCGTCTGCTTCTTTCGCCTGCTGGTTCGGGAAAGACGACAGGCTTTCGGCCCAACCGGCACGCGCCTCGAGCGACAGTTCCTTGATCTCGGCGCCCACTTCGGCGAGGCCCTTGAGGCCGCTTTCCTGACGACCGTTCAGCGAGGCACCAGCCTGGTCTTCATAGGCCTGTCCCACTTCCATCATGATCTTCTGCATGTCTTCCGGAAGACGGTCGAAGCTGCGCTTGTTCATGGTCAGGGCGTTGACCCCCATCGCGCCGAAACCGATCAGCGTGTAGTGCGGCGAAGGCTCGTAGAACTTGAAGCCGAGGTAGGCCGAGGGGAACATCAGCCAACCGTGGTAAACTCCTGTTTGCAGAGACAAATAACCGTCCGGCAGTGTTGACTGGACCGGCACTGCGCCAGCGAATTCGAGCCACGGCAGGTTCGGTCCGGCCCCACCGACCTTGACGCCCTGAAGGTCCTGAACCGTGTCCCAGGGATCGGTTGTGCCAAGGTGGTAGTTGTCCCAGCCATGGAGACCGAGAAGCACCTGATCGTATTCCGCCTGGAACTGGTCGGTCAGCCAGGGCACGGCGTTGTAGGTCGCGCGCACCGCGTCCATCGCCTGATCGGAGTCCTGCGGCCCGAACGGTGTGTAGTAGGGGAAATTGTGCAGGAAGAGCTTGGCCGGCTCGAAGCAGATGCAATAGGCGCCAATATCAAGAATGCCGTTCTGAACGGACTCGAGCGTTTCCGCCACACCGGCGATCGCGCCGCCGTAGCCTTCCACGAATTCCACGGTATGGCCTGCGGCCTCGGCCCGTTTCTTCACCTCGGGCACAAAGAAGTTGGCGACATCGGCCACGTAAACGGCCGGGCCATTCGGGTGCCCCGAGCCGATCCTGAAGGTAAAGGAATCGGCATAGGCCGCGCCCACCGTCAGAGATGCCAACGCAGCGGCTGATACGGTCGTCAAAGTTGTCTTCACAAGGTTCACGTCTATCCTCCCAGTTTGTCGGCGCACGGTCTTTTGTCGTGCTGCCGCCCCCGCGGTTATTTATCGACCGCTAAATACCGAGTTTATGGCCAGATGCGGGACGGTCAAGCTTAGGATGATGCCGGAAGGCCTCTTATTTATCACTTGCTAACTTTGACCTTGACGAAGGGGGCGTCTGGGATACCGTTGGCGGACGGCGCGTTAACGGGCGGGGAGGGCACGGTCGCGGTGATCAATGTGACGCGCGCTATTCACCTGTTTTCAGCGTTCTGGACGCTGGCCCTGGCGTTTTTGATCTTCGGCGACGTGGCGGGCCGGAGCCTATTGAACCAGCCGATCCCCGGCACCAAAGAGATCATCCAAAACTCGGTTGTTGCCATCACTTTCCTGCAGCTTCCCCTGGCCGTCTATTCGGGCGCGATGCTGCGCACCTCGATCTTCGCCGATGCGGTGCCGCCGGTTGCTCGGAAGCTCCTGCGGACCTTCGGGGCGCTTCTGGGCCTTATCTTCTTCATGGGCCTGATCTGGAGCACCTGGCCATCGTTCTGGGACGCTTACCGGATTGGCGAATATGAGGGCGAGGGCGCCTTGCGGGTGCCCACCTGGCCGGTTCGCGGCACGGTACTGGTCATGTCGATCTTCGGCGCCTGGGCCTATATCTCGATGATCATCCTCGACTGGCGCGACAAGTTGGTCGACGAGTTAAGCGCGCCCGGTGCGACGCTGGATGCCGGCTGAGGGCGAAGGGCAGTGGGCGGCGATATCGTACTCTGGATGCTGGGCCTTCTGGTCGTCCTCATCCTCCTCGGCACGCATATTGGCATCGCACTGGCGATCTGTTCGGGGCTCGGCGTCTGGCTGATGCTGGGCAGTTTCGAGGCTGCGGTTTCGATCCTTGGCAACACGGCGTTCGAGGCTGTGCGCAAGGATGTGTTTGCGGTCATCCCGCTTTTCGTGCTGATGGGGGATTTCATCTCGCGATCCGGGGCGGCGTCGGACCTGTACCGGATTTGCGACCGGTGGCTAAAGCGGCTACCCGGCCGCCTGGCGATCGCGACCATCGCCGGAAACACGGTTTTCGCCGCTGTCACCGGGGTCTCCATCGCGGCGGCGGCGGCTTTTTCGCGGATTGCCTATCCCGAGATGATGAAGGTCGGCTACAAGCAGACCTTTGCTTTGGGCGCGGTTGCCGGGTCGGCCTGTCTTGGCATGCTCATCCCGCCCTCGGTCCTTTTGATCGTCTGGGCGATCCTGACCGAGATGAGCGTTGGCGCGCTCTTTATCGCCGGTGTGGTGCCGGGGATCCTGCTGGCGGGTCTCTTCGCGGGCTATGTGGTGATCGCCTCGTGGCTGAAGCCCGAGATCGCGCCCGCCTTCGAGGAACCGCTGGTGCCGCTGACGCGCGAGGAATTGCGTTCGGAGCTGATCGGCGGGCTGGGCATCCTGTTTCTGATCTTCCTCGTGATCGGCGGCATCTGGACGGGCATCTTCACGCCCACCGAGGCGGCGGGTTTTGGTGCCATCGGCGCGCTGCTGATCGGGCTGGCCAAGGGGATGACGCTGAGAGACATCGTGGCGGCGATTTTCCAGGCGGGGAAGACCACGGCGCCGATCATGTTCCTTTTGATCACCGCGCAGATGTATTCGCGTCTTCTGGCGCTGGGCGGCGCGGTCAATTTCATTCAGGGACTTTTCATTGGTGCCGGGTTCGAGCCCTGGATGCTGATCGCGATGATGATGCTGGTCTGGATAATCCTGGGCATGCTCATCGACAGCGTGTCGATCATCCTGCTGACGGTGCCGATCTTTGTGCCCATCGCCCTGACGCTGGGCGTTGATCCGCTGGCCTTTGCCATCTTCGGCATCCTGGTGATCGAGGCCGGGCTGTTGACGCCGCCCTTCGGGTTGCGGGTCTACACGGTGCGGGGCGCCGTCACCGACCAGAGCGCGACGCTGGGCAAGATATTCGCCGGATCGACGCCTTACTTCATTCTGATCCTGGTGGCCGCGCTGATTGTGCTCTTGGTGCCGGGGCTGGCGAGCTGGCTGCCGAATTACATGCTGTAATGCGGGGCAAATCTCTTGGAAGAGATTTGGTCCGGTTTAGCTGTCGTCGCCGAACTTCAACTGCACCTTGATCGCCGTTTCCCGGTCGGAGGCGTGTTCGAAAGCCTCGATCATCTGCGTCATGGGCATTTCGTGGGTCACCAGCGGCGAAACATCGAGGCGCCCAGCCTGCATCATTTTCACCGCCGCCGCAAATTCCGGGTGGAAGCGGAAGGAACCGCGGAGCGACAGTTCTTTTGCGGTCATGGCCTGCACGGGCAGAGTCATGTCGCCGCCGAGGCCAAGCTGGACGATGATGCCGCGCGGGCGGATCGCCGGGATGGCGCTGGCGAGGGCTGCCGCCACGCCGCTGCATTCGAAGTGGACGTCAATCTGGCCTTTGTCGCCGGCGTAGGCGGCAAGGGCGTCGGGGACATCGGCGACATTAAGGACCGTGTCGGCACCGATGGTTTTCGCCATGGCAAGCGTGAACTCGGTCACGTCAGTCGCCACGATGTCGATCGCGCCGGCTGCGCGGGCGACCAGCACGGCGAGCAGTCCGATGGGGCCGCATCCCGTGACCAGTACGCGCTTGCCCATCAGGTCGCCCGCTTGCTTTGCGGCGTGGAGCACCACGGCCAACGGTTCGGCCATGGCGGCCTCGGCCGAGGTCAGGCCATCCGCCGGGACGCATTGGGAGGCGTCCGCGACGAGGCGCTCGCGAAAGGCGCCCTGGATGTGTGGGAAGGGCATGGCCGAGCCATAGAAACGCATGTTCAGGCAATGGTTCCGCGCCCCTTCCCGGCAATACTCACAGGTGCCGCAGGGCCGTGAAGGTGAGACGGCGACGAGTTGGCCGATTTCCAGTCCTTGCACGTCTTCGCCCATTGCCGCGATCCTGCCCGCCACCTCATGGCCGAGGATCATCGGCTCTTTCAGCCGCACGGTGCCGAAGCCGCCGTGGTTGTAGTAGTGCAGGTCCGAGCCGCAGATGCCGCCGGATTCCATGCTCACCAGGACCTGATTTGCGCCAGGCTCCGGGTCAGGTTGATCGATAAGGCGCAGGTCCTTGGGGCCAAAGGCAGTGATCGTTTTCATGCGGCACGTCCTTGAAGTACGGGGGTCAAAAGCGGTTCCCCGGCAAAATGTGCCATCAGATTGTCGCGGACAAGCTTGCCCATGGCCTTGCGGGTTTCGATGGTTCCGCTGGCGTGGTGGGGCTGAAGCAGGACATTGTCCAGTTCGAGGAAGCGGGGATCGATGGAGGGTTCGCCCTCGAACACGTCGAGGGCGGCCGAGCCGAGGGTGCCGGAAGAGAGCGCTTCGATCAGCGCCTCTTCATCAATGTTCGAAGCGCGCGAGATATTGATGATCATGCCTTCGGGGCCGACGGCCTCGATCAGGGGCTTATCGACGATGTGCCGGGTCTCGGCACTTGCGGCGAGAGTGACGAAGAGAAATTCGGCGTGGTAGGCCAGTTCCATCGGGTCCTCGATGAACGTCCAGCCGGTGGCATAATCCTTTGCGGCTACGTCGGAATAGGCCACGTCCATGCCAAAGCCGCTTACGCGTTTGGCGACCTCAAACCCGATGCGACCAAGGCCCAGGACACCGGCCTTGCGCCCGAAAACACGCCGCTTCAGCGGGTAGAGACCTTTGTTCGCCCAGTTGCCGTCGCGAACCCAGGCCTCGGCGCCTACCATTCCACGGGAAAGGCAGAGCATCATGGCAACGCCCAGATCCGCCACATCCTCGGTTAGTACGTCCGGCGTGTTGGTGACCGCAATGCCCCGGGCGCGGCAGGCCTTCAGATCGACCGCGTCGAAGCCGACGCCGTAGACCGAAACCACTTCGAGATTCGGGCAGGCCGAAATCATCCCGGCATCGGCGCCAAGTTCGCCGCGCGTGGCGATTCCCCGGACGTTAGCCCCATGTTCATTCAGGAAGGCCATGGGATTGGTGGCTTCAAATAGACGTTTTATTTCAAAAGCTTCATCGAGCGCTTTCTGATCCCATTCCGGGTAGGGGCCGACTTGCAGGATGGTTGGTTTAGGCACAGGATTTCTCGCCTTGACTTTCTATGATACCGGTAACATGATATCGGTAACAGTAGTGGCCCGTCAATAGGGCCCGTGGACGGAAGGGTCGACATGTCAGAATTATTTTCACTCGCCGGCAAGCGTGCGCTCATTACCGGGTCGTCGCAGGGAATCGGCTTTGCGCTCGCCCACGGGCTGGCCGAGGCGGGAGCCGAGATCGTGCTCAACGGGCGCAATCTTGAAAGGCTGGCGGCCGCGGCGGAGGAATTGCGGGGCGCCGGCGCCGAGGTCCGTGAACTGGGCTTCGATGCCACCGATCACGACGGGGTCGCCGCCGCGATCAACGGGTTCGAGCGGGATACAGGGGCCATCGATATCCTTGTGAACAACGCCGGGATGCAGCACCGCACGCCCCTTGAGGATTTTCCGGCGGAAGCTTTCGAAAAGCTGCTCCAGACCAATATCGCCAGTGTGTTCCATGTGGGACAGGCGGTGGCGCGGCATATGATCGGGCGGGGCGCCGGCAAGATCATCAACATTGCCTCCGTTCAGACCGCGCTCGCCCGGCCCGGCATCGCGCCCTACACCGCGACAAAAGGAGCGGTGGGCAACCTGACCAAGGGGATGGCGACGGATTGGGCACAGCATGGCCTTCAGTGCAATGCCATTGCGCCCGGTTATTTCGACACGCCGTTGAATGCGGCCCTTGTGGCGGACCCTGAATTTTCCGCCTGGCTTGAAAAGCGCACGCCCGCGGGGCGCTGGGGCAAGGTGGAAGAGCTGGTTGGCGCTTGTGTGTTCCTCTCTTCGGAAGCCTCGAGTTTCGTAAACGGTCATACGCTTTATGTGGATGGCGGCATCACCGCTTCGCTTTGACTCTGGGAGGTTCAGGTATGAGCCAGAACATCGGATTGGTGGGTGCGGGTGCCATGGGTGGGGCCATTGGCGCTCGGCTCCTGGAAACCGGGAACAAGCTGAAAGTCTTCGATCTGGATCCCGAACGCGTTGGCGCGCTGACGGCCAAAGGCGGAGAGGCGGCGGCGTCTGCCGCCGATGCCGCGCGTGGGAATGAAATCGTCATCACCTCGCTCAATTCCTCGCGAATTGTCGAACTGGCGGCCTTTGGCGAGGATGGTATCGCCAGTGGCGCCGAGACGGGCACGGTGATTATCGACATGTCATCGATTGAGCCCGACGCGACGCGCAAGCTTGCCGCGATGGCGGATGAGCGCGGTCTCGCTTGGGTCGATAGCCCCCTTTCCGGTGGCGCTCCGAAGGCGGCCGCGGGTGAGTTGACGCTGATGATGGGCGGGGCCGATAAAGACGTGGAAAGGGCGATGGTCGCCCTGTCTGATGTCGCCAGCAACATGACCCGCATGGGCGGTCCGGGTGCCGGGCAGACAACCAAGATGATCAACCAGGTTCTCTGCGGGTTGGGATTTCTGGCGGTGGCCGAGGCGACGCAACTGGCGCTCGATGCGGGCGTTGATGCCGAGAAGATTCCCCAGGCGTTGAAGGGCGGGCGGGCTGACAGTGCGCTTTTGCAGGAGTATCTGCCGCGATTTGCCACCAAGGATTACCGGCGGACCGGGCGCATCGACAATATGGTAAAGGACCTGAACATGGTGAACGATCTGGCCCGCCAGACCGGCACCGCGATGCCG
>CAJICO010000074.1_pt1 | contig 10497 bp, 9 predicted proteins | sample 9199701 | NCBI WGS metagenome assembly CAJICO01 (sample SAMEA7708339, study PRJEB35096) | sediment metagenome | biome: marine neritic benthic zone biome [ENVO:01000025]; feature: sediment [ENVO:00002007]; material: shallow marine sediment [ENVO:03000034] sea grass bed [ENVO_01000059] ... | reverse complement strand
GCACAGGACGTGGGTCTCACTGCCCTGACCGGCAAGAGAGGTTCCCCACGTGTCGCGAACCAGTGCGGTCAGGAAGGGAACTTCTGGCGAGCAGTTTCTGCACAAGCCGCCCTGCTCCACCAGATTGCTGCATAGCAGGCATTGAGGCGGGTAGATCATCGATAATGCGCGTTGCAATCCTGCCATCGCTCCTTACTTTCGCGCCATCATGACCGGCCCCCGCGAACTGACTGACCGAAAAGCTCTCGACCTGCACCGCGCGCGCGCGTTAGCAGCGCCCGAGCTTTTTCTTCACGAGGAAGCGGCACACGAGGTCGAAGAAAGGCTTGCCGAGGTTAACAAAGCGTTTAGCGCCCCTGTTTTGATCGGCCATGCCACCACGCCTTTCCTGTCGCGATTTCCGCAAGCCGCACACGTGGCCGATAACCCGACGCTCGACCTCCCACCCGGGACATTCGATCTGGCCCTGCACCTGTTCAGCCTTCATTGGGCCGGCGACCCGGTCGGCCAGCTCGTGCAGGCGCGGCTGGCGCTCAAACCCGACGGGCTGATGCTGGCCGTCTGCTTCGGCGGTGCCAGTTTGCAAGAACTGCGCGCCAGCCTGGCCGGGGCCGAAACCCGCCTGACCGGCGGTCTGTCACCTCGCGTCCTGCCGATGGGAGACCTCCGCGATTTCGGCGGGCTTCTGCAGCGCTCAGGCCTGGCGCTTCCCGTGGCCGACAGCCGAAAGCTGACCGTCCGCTACAAGGACATGAACGCGCTCGCCCGCGACCTGCGCGGCATGGGCGAGACCAACGCGCTCGCCGACCGCGCCCGCACCTTCGCTTCGCGCGCCCTCTTCCCCCTTGCCGAAACGATCTATCGCGACACATATGCCGATGAAGACGGCTACCTGCCGGCAACCTTCGAGCTCGTCTTCCTCACCGGCTGGGCACCCTCGGACACCCAGCAAAAGCCACTGCAACCGGGTTCGGCGCAGGCGCGCCTCGCCGAAGCGCTGGGCGTACCCGAAACCCCGCTGAAACGGGACCAGGAGTGATCATGACCGAAGCCGCCAACCTCCCCCCCGATCACCCGCAAATCCCGCCGGGGAAAGTGGGCATCCTGATCGCCAACCTCGGCACGCCCGACGCCACCGACTACTGGTCAATGCGCCGCTACCTGAACGAGTTCCTTTCGGACCAACGGGTCATCGACTATCCGAAATGGAAATGGCAGCCGCTCCTCCAACTCATCGTCCTGTCGAAACGCCCGTTCACCTCTGGCGCCGCCTACCGGTCGATCTGGAACGAAGAGAAAAACGAAAGCCCGCTGATGACCATCACCCGGGCGCAGACCGAGAAACTCAAAGCGGCTATGGCCGACCGCTACGGCGATGCCGTGCACGTCGACTTCTGCATGCGCTACGGCAACCCCTCAACACCTGCCAAGCTCCGCGAGATGATCGGGCAGGGATGCCGCCGCATCCTGTTCTTTCCGCTTTACCCGCAATATGCGGGCGCCACGACAGCCACCGCCAACGACCAGTTCTTCAGGGCGCTGATGAAGGCAACCTGGCAGCCGGCGTCCCGCACCGTGCCGCCCTACTTCGACCGGCCTACCTACATCGATGCCCTGGCCCAGTCGGTGGAGCGCGCCTATTCAACGGCAGAGACACGGCCAGACATATTGGTTTGCTCCTATCACGGGCTGCCCGAGCGCTATCTGACCGAGGGCGACCCCTACCATTGCCACTGCCAGAAAACCACGCGTCTGTTGAAGGAACGCCTTGGCTGGGCGGACGAGGCCATTACCACAACCTTCCAATCGCGTTTCGGACCGGAGGAATGGTTAAAGCCCTATACAGTGGAAGAAGTCGCGCGGCTGGCGAAGACCGGGAAGACCAAAATCGCGGTCATCGCGCCGGCGTTTTCAGCGGATTGCATCGAGACCCTGGAAGAGATCAACGAGGAAATCCGCGAAAGCTTTGAAGAGGCGGGCGGGGAGAGTTTTCTCTACATCCCCTGCCTGAACGACGACGAAGCGCACATTCGCGCGCTCGCCGAAGTCATCGAAGAAAATTTGAAAGGCTGGCTGGATTAGGCTCGGTTTGCGCGCGATGCGATGACCTGAGCCGCGATTGCGGCCAGCGAAAAGCCGAACATCACGGGCAAAACGGCTTCGGTGCCGAATTTGACGGCAGTCATAGCGGCAGGAACGGACAGAGCCATAATGAGATGGGGAAGGAAACGCATCTGGGGCACCTTTTAACTCGGTTACGATTTACTACGCATTCGTTCTAACATTTCATCTGGCCGCAACTAAGGCCCTATTCGTACGTAAACTTAACGATGGTAAGTTGTGACACGCCAAGGCCACATTTCGGCCCGTTTTCCGCCTGACGCCTGCCGATGTCCCAATTCGTCGGAAACGGTTGGGATGCTTGCCGATGACTGTTTCCGCTGATCCAGCCGAATGGTCCGCCCATTGCGCGAATCATCGATTCCACGACGTTATCAAACCGCGCAGCACCAAAGTCGAAGATGACGGGCGCATCACTTCGTGTGAGTTGCCGATCCGTTATTTCAGATGACGAGGACTTTGGTGCCCACCTGCGAAAGCGCGAACAGTTCCGAGATATGCTCGTTGTAAAGGCCGATGCAGCCGTTCGAGGAACGGCGACCGATCTTGCGGGTATCGTGGGTGCCGTGGATCCGGTAGTAAGTCCAGCTCAGGTAAAGAGCGTGCGTTCCCAATGGGTTATCCGGCCCCGGTGGCACATAGTCGGGCCAGCTCGGGTTGCGCTTTTTCATCGCCGGTGTAGGCCGCCAATCGGGTCCCTCAACCTTTCGGGTGACCTTCGTGCGCCCCCGCCGCGTCAGGTCTTCCGACAAGGGAACACTCGTCGGGTAAAGCTTGTAGATCGACCGATCCGAGTTCCAATAGTGCAATGCCCGGGACGATAAATCGACTAATATCGCACCGTTACGGGTACTGTCGAAGTAAGGCTCCCAGTCGAGCGCACGGAAACTGGATGCGTTGCGGCGAACGGCCTGGCTGATCGAACCGCGATACTCTGTGGTTTCCTGCGCGATGGCCGGAGCCGCCAGTGTTGCCGATGAGGCGGCCAGGAATCCTCGGCGGCTGAAGGTCTTGAAAGGCACGGGGGGGCCTCCGTTGTTTTTTGTCAGACGCAACCATAGTGAGTCGGGCTTGCCCCATCAATTCACGGAAGCGTTAGATTGCCGATAAATATCTCGAGGGGTTTGAACCGGCAACAACTTGCCTGTAAGCAAGGCCGAAACAAGATGCAGGCAGGCACAAGATGCTTCGATCATTAATAATTCTCGCCTCGCTGGGATTGGCGGCGTGCTCGACCCCTGAGCCGCGCTTTGGACCGGACGGGCGCCCGTTGCCCACTGTTTACAAAATCGGCGGCGGCGACACGGCCAAGATTCAGTTCCGTATGCTGGATTCGGTGAACGCGCTGCGCCAAGCACGCGGCACTGGGCAGGTCAAACTATCTTCCGAGCTAAACGCGGCGGCCGCCACTCACGCCCGCGACATGTCCGTTCAGAACCGCCCCTGGCACTTCGGCTCTGACGGAACCAGTCCAATCGATCGCGCAGCCCGCGCGGGATACACTGGCCGGTTGATTGGGGAAAACATCTCGGAAACTTATGAAACCGAGTTGGAAACGCTGTCCGCCTGGATGGAGACGCCTGAAACCCGCCAGGTCATCCTTGACCCGCGCGCCCGCGACCTGGGTTTTGCCTGGTATCAGGAGGATTCCGGCAAGATCTGGTGGACGTTGGTCATGGGACAGTCGGGCGCAATTGCACCCGGCAGCTGATCACCGGTAAATCGAGATCGGCGTACCGTCCCTGACCATCGCGTAGATCTCTTCCATCTCTTCGTTGGTGACGGCGATGCAGCCCCAAGTCCAGTCGGGCCTCAACTGGGTAAGTAAATTGCCCCGACCGTGGATGAATATGTCACCGCCCGGATCCTTGCCCAGCTTTCGTGCTTCGCGGATGTCCCTTTCGTTGGGATAGTCGATGCCGATGGAAAGATGAAAGTTGCTGCGCGGGTTACGCCGGTCGATCAGGTAATGGCCTTCGGGTGTTCTTCCATCACCGGCAACCTTCTTGTCGCCCTTCGGTTCAAATCCAAGGTCAATTCGGTAGGATCTGAGAATTTTTTTGTTGTGTAAAAGGTACATGACCCGAGCTTGCTTGAAGACCGTAACCTTGGTCACTTCCGGGCCGCTATAGGTTCTGAATTTCGAAGAGCATCCGGCAAGCGCCAGCAGCGCAAGCGATAAGAATAGAAACTTCAAAAGCGACCGCATGTGAGCCCGCCTCGGCAATTTTCGCGAAATTAGCCTAGAATCAGGAAGTTGTGAATCCCTTTACTTCTGAAATAGCGCGACAAGCTCGATATGCGGCGACCAGAGAAACTGATCTACCATGTCCAGCCATTCGATTTGATACCCCGCGCCAACCAGGATTGCGGCATCTCGCGCGAAGGTCACGGGGTTGCAGGAAATCGAAACAACTTGCGCGACTCTTCCCGAGGCGAATTCGCGCATCTGGGCTTCTGCCCCGGCGCGCGGCGGGTCGATGACCACGCCGTCAAAACACGAAAGCTCGTCTGGCAGGAGCGGACGTCTGAAGAGATCACGGGCTTCAGAGGATACTCGCTTTAATCCCTTTGCGCCTCGCCAACCTGCGTCCAGTGCCGCGAGAAGCGATGCCTCGGCCTCGACGGCATGGACTTCGTTTGTCTTTGCCAAAGGCAGCGCGAATGTACCGCAGCCAGAGAAGAGATCGGCAACGCTTCCGGCACCTTCAAAGACCGAAAGCACGGCTTCCGTTAAGGCAGTTTCGCCCTCCGCGGTCGCCTGCAGGAATGCGCCAGGCGGCGGCGCAACTTCGATTCCCTGGAAGCGTTGACTGGGAGTTTTGAAGGTTGCGATCGTTTCGCCAGCCAGCGATAGGCGCGCCAGTCCGTGACCAGAGGCCAGTGATGCCAGCTTCGCGATGTCCGCCCCCGTCGCCACGCGGCCACCTTCGACATTGACGTCCACGCCTGCCTCAGTGTGAGACAGCGCGAACCGCATCTCTCCTTTGCGCGTGCCTAGTTGTTCGACGAAGTCTTTACAGGCCTCGGCCGCGCCGATCAGCTCCGGGCGCAACAACCTGCAATCCGGGACCGCAGAAACAGCGCCGGAGCCCGGCGCGTGAAACCCTATGATCGGGCCGGACTTGAGCCTTCTTCCGCTGAACGTCGCCCGGCGGCGGGATCGCGGAGGGGAGGTGGAGATATTCCGTATCTTGACCTCAAGTCCATGTGCAGCCAGGGCGGCTTGCACGACATCGACCTTCCATTGCGTGACAAACTTGTCCGACGCGTGCTGCAGCGAGCAGCCACCACAAGCACGGTAGTGGCGGCAGGGTGGCGAGACTCGGTTGGGCGAAGGTGTCACAATCGACGGCGATAGCATCCGCTGTCCCGACACTTCTCCGCTCACGACTTCCCCGGGCAATGTGCGCGGCACAAAGACCGGGCCATCGGCGATCCCGTCGCCGAGATGCCCGAGGCGCCGGATTTCAAGCTGCACTACTCGGCAGCCTCGCGAATGCCGATGAACCCGCCGGACTGATGCCGCCAGAACTTGGCATAGAGCCCGCCCTGCGCCAGCAAATCTTCGTGCGTTCCGGCCTCGGCTATGCGGCCCTCGTCGAGAACCACAATCCGATCCATCTGAGCGATTGTGGAAAGCCGGTGCGCAATGGCGAGGACAGTCTTGCCTTCCATGACGTTCTGCAACGCAGCCTGGATTGAGGCCTCGACTTCGGAATCGAGGGCGCTCGTCGCCTCGTCCAGGACCAGAATTGGCGCGTCCTTCAGGATGGCACGGGCAAGGGCGATGCGCTGCCGTTGTCCGCCAGACAGTTTCACACCGCGCTCGCCAAGATGCGCGTCATACCCTTTTCGGCCCATGTGATCCTGAAGCCCGAGAATGAATTCATGGGCCTCGGCGCGTTCTGCGGCGGCGAACATCTCGGCATCGCTGGCGTCGGGTCGACCGTAGAGAATATTGTCCCTCGCCGAACGGTTAAACATGGCGGTTTCCTGCGTAACCATGCCAATCTGACGGCGAAGGCTTTCCTGCGTGACCTCGCCAACGTTCTGGCCCGAAATGCGAACAGCGCCTGCCTCGGCATCGTAAAGCCGCAACAAGAGCGCGACCAACGTCGACTTGCCTGCACCGCTGGCGCCAACAATGCCAAGTTTCTCGCCCGGCTCGATGGTCAAGGTGATGCCGTCAATACCGCCGGTCTCGCGGCCATAGGCGAAGCTGACGTTTTCGAACTGGATCCGTGGTTTTGCCATAGCCATCGCCGCAGCGCCGGACTTGTCAGTCAGGTCGTGGGGTGGTGTGAGGGTGTTCATCCCGTCTTCGACCTCGCCGATATTGCCGTAAATCGCCATCAGCATATGGCTGACCCAGCCGGTCATCTGCGCCAGCCGGATCGAGACAGCACCCGCCGCTGCGATATCGCCCGGGGACGCGCTTCCCAGCGACCAGAGCCAAAGCGTGCCGCCAATCAGCATGACGGGCAGGACGCCAGCGAGGGTCATCAGGGAAAAGCGGAACACCGCCGCGACGACGCCCCAGTCCAGGGCCCGGTCCCGGAAGTCACCGATTGCATCAAGGGCGGCACTTTCCTCGCCGCCCGCGTTAGCGAAAAGTTTGACGGTTTTGATATTGGTTACAGTATCGACTACCTGCCCCGTTACCATGGCGCGTGCGTTGGCCCGCGCCTTCGACCGCGACCGGATGCGCGGCATGAACCAGCGCACCATGAACAAATACAGGACGACCCAAACCGCTAGGGCCAATGCCACCCGCCAGTCGATTGTGGTCAGAAGAAGTACCGAGCCGATCAAGGACGCGAGGGCGAAGAACACCACGTTGATCACTTCGGCGGCCACGTCTGTGAGAGCGCGCGCAGTCTGCAACTGTTTCTGTGCGATCCGCCCGGCGAAGTCATTGTCGAAAAAAGTGACCGACTGCCCAAGTGTCCAGCGATGAAGTCGCGACAGTACCAGTGGGTTTACATTCGGCGCCACAACGATGGTGTTCATCATCGACGAGAGCCCGAACATTGCCGGCCTGAGCAACAGGAAGAAGCCGAGCAGCAACATCAGGACTGTGCCGTTCTCTGCGAAAAAAGCGCCCGGAGAAGAGGCCCCGAGCGCGGTATCGATCACCGTGCCAAGCAAAATGGCTGTCACCACTTCGGTCGTGCCCGCCGCGGCACTTGTCAGAGCCGCGACGCTCAAGACCGGGAACGATCCCTTCAGGGCCCAGACAAAGAATGCGCCAAGCGTCCGGGGCGGCGGGCCCTCGGCACGCTGAAAAGCGTCAATCCAGTCTCCGGCGCGTCTGATCACTCGGCCGCCTCCACCTGCGTATCTATGAATCCGCCAGACTGGCGGTTCCAGAAGTTTGCATATAGCCCGCCATCCTTCAAAAGCGCGTCGTGGGTGCCGTCTTCGACGACTTTGCCATCATCGAGTACCACGATCCGATCCATTCGGGCGATGGTAGACAGGCGGTGAGCAATGGCGATCACCGTCTTCCCTTCCATCATGCCATAAAGCGTATCCTGAATGGCAGCCTCAACTTCACTGTCGAGCGCGCTTGTCGCCTCGTCCAGCACCAGAATGGGTGCATTCTTCAGGATGACCCGCGCCAGGGCAATTCGCTGACGTTGTCCGCCAGAGAGTTTCACACCGCGCTCACCTACATGGGCGTCAAAGCCGCTACGACCCTCCGGGTCCTCGAGATCAAGGATGAATTCATAGGCTTCGGCTTGTTTTGCCGCTTCCACGACCGTCTCCTCGGTCGCCTCGGGTCGCCCATAAAGAATGTTATCGCGCACCGACCTGTGAAGCAGCGAGGAATCCTGCTGAACCATGCCGATCCGTGCGCGAAGGCTATCCTGGGTGACGCCGGATATGTCCTGGCCGTCAATCGTGATCACACCGCTTTCGACGTCATAGAAGCGCAAGAGCAGCTTAACCAATGTCGACTTACCGGCGCCCGAACGTCCGACCAGCCCGACTTTCTGGCCGGGTTCGACTGTTAGGTTCACCGACTCCAACCCTCCGGTGCGGCGCCCATAATGATGCGAGAGATCGGCAAACTCGATCCGGCCCGGCCCGGCTTCCATGCTTTTTGCGTTGGGCTGATCAACAAGAGTGATCGGTTGGGCAATCGTCTCCATTCCTTCGGCAACAATGCCGAGGTTGCGGAAGAAACTGGTCAGCGCCCACATGATCCACCCGGTCATTGCGTTCAGACGCAACACCAGCGATGCGGCAATCGCAACGACACCGATACTGGCCGACTCCACCGACCATAGCCACACTGCCCAACCCACAACGGCAACAATAAGGAAACCGTTGATCAGTGTCAGACCCACGTCCATCAGTGTAAAGATCCGCATCTCGGTCTGAAAAGTGGCGCGGGAATGCTCGATCGCTTCCTTCGCATAGTCCTGCTCGGTCGATGTATGTGCGAACATCTTGACCGAGTGGATGTTGGTATAACTGTCAACGACCCGGCCGGTGACCGCGCTGCGCGCATCGGAAGCGGCTTTCGAAGCTGGCCCCACACGTTTGACTGTCCACCGAACGAGCATGCCATAAAGGATCAGCCAGGCGGCAAGCGGAAGCGCAAGCCGCGGGTCGGAATCCGAAAGGATGATGAACGCGCCGATTACGTAAGCCGTCGCGTAGGTCATAGCGTCAAACACCTGGAACACCGCCTCGCCCGCCGCTGGCGGGGTTTGCATGATCCGGTTGGCAATGCGTCCGGCAAAGTCGTTCTCGAACCAGCCAACGGATTGCCGAAGAACGTGGCTGTGCGACCGCCAACGGATCAATGTGCCGAAGTTCGGCAGAATGGCGTTGTTCAGAAGCCCCACGTCAATCATCTGAATGAGCGGGCGCAACAGAAGCAGGAACAGGGCCACAAGGATCATCTCGGTCCCGTGGTCCTGCCAGAATGTTCCCGACTCGGCGGTCGACAAGAGATCGACCAGACGGCCCACATAGGCGATCAGCCAGATCTCGACGAAGGCTACAAACACAGACAATACACCTGTGACGAGGAACAATTTCCGGAATGGCCGGCAGTAATCCAGCATGAAAGGCCACAGTTCGCGCGGCGGCCTGTCCTGAGGCGGATAGTCGCAATAGGGATCAACGAGGTTTTCAAGAAAGCGGAACATTGGGCTTTTGCCTTACAGAAATGGAAATCAGATGAGTGACGGCGCACGACCGGGCCGTCCCAACGGGATGCGGGCCAGTCAGGCCTGAGTTGGTAGAATCCCGTTAATCATCTAATGCCCTCCATTTTCGGCACCGCGGACTTATCGCAACCGGAGTAGAATGTCACCCCTTGGCCCGCACAATCAGTTGTTCTTTGCTCAGCAGAAAGTCGCTGTCGATCCAGAGTTGCTCCAACTGCCGCAAAGCATTGCCTAATTCTTCGCCCTGGCGTTCGGGCATCAAGTCCACCGCCTTAAGCGGAAAAACCTGCTTTGCGCCGTGTGCCGAAAGTTCCATATCGTCACCCGACATAGGCGCACCAATCTTTGCTGCATTCAGCACAAGGACATCCGCCGCCACTTCGCTGCCCAGCCGGTAGCCCAGTTCGGCAGGCTTGGCACCCAACCAGTGCTGGATTTCGGCCAGCCGGTTGGTATCTTTTCGCGACAGCCGCAGAGCATCGGAAACGTCGTCTCCGCCCAGCGCGCCCAGTCGGCGCAGGGGATCGGGTGCCAGACCCGCCTCTGTCTCAAGCGATATCAGCGGCCCAAGTGCACTGTCGTCGGCACCAGGCAGGATTGCCGGCAAGACTCCAGTTGTCCTCATTCCGGCCACGGCAAACGCCGGATCGGGAGCTTCCAGAAGCCGCATGATCTCGGCGCCGATGCGCTCCCGCGACAATTTCGCCAGTCCATCCAGGTTGCTTGCGATCGCGTTCAGGGCGACCTCGTCAAACCCCTTCTCGGGATCGGCGTACCAGGCGTGAAACCGAAAATACCGAAGGCTGCGCAGGTGATCTTCGCGAATACGATCGCTGGCGACTCCGACAAAACGAAGACGCCGCTCTTCAACATCCGCTAGCCCCTGTTCGCTTGGATCAAGCACATGTCCATCCGCATCCGCGTATAGTGCGTTGATGGTGAAATCCCGACGGTAGGCGTCGTCGGCAATATTGTCCGAGAATGCCACCACCGCACGGCGCCCGTCAGTTTCGACATCGCGGCGGTAAGTGGTGATTTCAAAGGGGTGATCTTTGATGACGACAGTAACGGTACCATGATCGATGCCAGTGGGAATGGCCTTTAGGCCTGCATCGCTCGCCAGTTCCATGACCCTTTCCGGCCGCGCGTCGGTGGAAAAATCGATGTCCTTGATTGGCTCGCCCAGAAG
>CAJICO010000555.1_pt1 | contig 10534 bp, 11 predicted proteins | sample 9199701 | NCBI WGS metagenome assembly CAJICO01 (sample SAMEA7708339, study PRJEB35096) | sediment metagenome | biome: marine neritic benthic zone biome [ENVO:01000025]; feature: sediment [ENVO:00002007]; material: shallow marine sediment [ENVO:03000034] sea grass bed [ENVO_01000059] ... | reverse complement strand
GGCGAGGCCCGGCAATTGCCGGGCCTCAGTCATTTCAGGACCAGCCTTGCAAGAACAAATAGCCAGGCCACCCCGGCGGCGATCGCCGAAAGAAAAACCGCAGCGCTGGCGGCGTCCTTTGCCCGCCCGGCCAGGGGATGGCGTTCGGCCGAGATGTAATCGACGGTATATTCCACTGCCGTGTTCATCGCTTCGGTTGCCAGCACAAGAAGGCCCAGCGACAGTACCAGGCCTCTTTCCCCCGCCGTCAGAGGCAAGACAAAGGCAAGGACCAGCGTCGCCAGATAGGCCCAGACCCACTGCCGGAATGACGGCTGTTTCACATAGGCATCGGCAATCCCGTTCCAGCTCCAGACAATCCGGAGCCGCAAACGCTCGATAAAGGCCCGCATCAGCGAACGCTCCGCCGTACGACGCGGATGCGGTCCGCGTTGGGCGGATGGGTGCCAAGGAAGGTGTTGCCCGGATCAGCCGCGTCCTGAAAATAGAGAACACCCCGAACGGCGTTGTAGCCTGCCTGCTGGGCAATACGCGCACCCAGGGCATCGGCCTCAAGTTCGAAGTCCTTCGAGTACCGCCGCGCCCCGACGGTGCCACCGATCTTGGTTGCGATATCCACGCCCGCCGGATCGAGGCCCATGGCCGTACCGAAGACCGAGCCCAGCACCGCGCCCACGGTGGCTGTTGTCTGCGTTTGCGAGATATGCCCTTCGATATGATGCGCCGCCTCATGAGCGAGGGCGAAGGCGATCTCGTCATGGTTCAGCATCTCGCGCAACAGTGACGCGGTGAAGATCAACTGGGGCCGACCATCCTTGTCATATGTCTGATAGGCGTTGGGCGGCACATCCGCATCTGTATCGATACCAATATCAAAGTCGCAGTTGACCCCGGGGCGCATCTGACGGCACGCGCGTTCGGCCGCCGGTTCGACCCGGCGAACCACCACGCGAAAATCGCGCGCCGACTGCGGAGACCCCAGCCGTTTCACCCTTGGGACGGGTTCCGATGGCGGTGCATCGGCAACGGGGACATCACAGGCGGCCACCGCAACGGTGAGAATGGCGATTGGAAGAACACGGACCATAAACCTGCCTCGATAAGTTGTTTTTCGCCATTTTGGTGGGCTTTCAGGGCTGCTGCAATGGCTGAGGCCACACTGCTCGAAATTTCGCTTGTGGATGGCGCGGATTTGGAAACACCTTTGCGTCATGTTTACAATCGAGCATGAATTCGACGCGACCGTTGTCACGCTGATCGATGACCCGGCGCCACACCGGCAGGAAGATGTCACCATCACCGCATTCGAAGACTGCGTGGTGATCGAACAGGTCGACCGGAATGAGGCAGTGCAAAAAGTGGTGCTGTCGCTGGCCCAGCTGGCGGATCTGCGCGAGGCACTGAACCTTCCAGAGGGCGTTTACCGCCGCAAGGACTAGCGCGGCGCCGCCGCCCGGCGCAGCCGGTCATTGATGGCGCGGCCCAATCCTTCGTTCGGGACCGGTGCAACGGCGATCCGGGTTATGCGCTTTTCGTCGGCCTCGTGCAGTCGCGCGAATAACGCCGCCGCAGCTTCGCGCAGGTCGCCAGCAGGAGAAAGCGAAACGTCGCCTGCTACCTCACCGAAGCCGATATGCCATTCCCCGTCCTCGGCAGTGACCGCGTTCATCCTCAACCGGCCACGTGGCGCATAGTGCGAAGCCAGCTGCCCGGGCGCCGAAACTCCTGTCTTTGGCGCATGCCGGGCCAGCCCGTCGGAGACAGCAAACGCGCCTTCCCGCAGCACGACCGGTTCTTCGCCGCGAAAACCGATGATCGTCGATTCCAGGCCAGCCGGGGTTTGCCCCCCGTCCAGCACTGCGCTGATGCGCCCGTCGAGACCGGAAAGCACGTGGGCCGCCGTCGTCGGACTGATGCGCCCTGACGGGTTCGCCGAGGGCGCCGCGATCGGGCCGCCGAACTGTTCCAGAAGCTCACGGGCAACTGACAGCGCCGGCACCCTGAGGGCAACCGTCGGTTGACCCGCCATGACAAGACTGGCGATGCGCAACGGTTGGCGGGCGGGAACGACCAACGTCAGGCCGAGCGGCCACCCGTCGCCGAGGAAGGGCGCTGCGGCGGCGGGCAGGATCCCGATTTCCGCTGCAAGCTCGGGGCTGGCAACATGAACGATCAGGGGATTGAAACTCGGTCGCCCTTTGGCTTCAAAAACACGTGCAACCGCCTTGCCGTTCCGGGCGTCGGCGCCAAGCCCATAGACCGTCTCGGTCGGAAAGGCGACAAGCTGGCCCGCGCGCAAAAGCGCCGCCGCGCGCATGACGCCTGGCTTGTCGGCGGTAAGGATTTCGGTTGTTTCAGCCATTCAGTTGACGTTGCGTTCCGGTTGCGAGTTGAAACCGCGCTATGCATGGTTCAGCCCATAGCTGCAAGGGTTGCGCTGCATCAAGCACGACCGGACTACTGAAGAGCACGCGATGACCTATGCCTCCCCGATCAATGATCACAAGTTCATTCTCGATCAGGTTGTCGGCTTCGAAAGCGTCACGGCGACCGAACGTTTCAAAGACACAACACCCGACCTTGTCGAAGCAATACTGGGCGAGGCCGGCAAGCTCTGCGACGAGGTTCTTGCGCCATTGGATCGCGGCGGCGATCTCAACCCGGCACGGCTGGAAAACGGTGTCGTCCGCACACCGCCGGGCTTTGCGCAAGGCTTTCGCGCCATTGCCGAGGGGGGCTGGATTGGCGCCACCGCCGATACTGCGCATGGAGGCATGGGCCTGCCAACTTCGCTGGGCACTGCAATAAACGACATGATGACCGGCGCTTGCATGTCGCTTCAGCTCAACCCTCTGTTGACTCAAGGCCAGATCGAGGCGCTGACGGCACATGGCAGTGACGCTTTGAAAGCGCTTTACCTGCCGAAACTGATCTCTGGCGAATGGTCGGGCACGATGAACCTGACCGAACCCCAGGCGGGTAGCGATGTGGGCGCGCTTCGCACCAAGGCCGAACCCAAAGGGGACGGCACTTATTCTATCACCGGACAGAAAATCTTCATCACCTGGGGCGATGCGGATTTCATGGAGAATATCTGCCATCTTGTGCTTGCCCGTCTGCCGGACGGCGTGCCGGGCACCAAGGGCATTAGCCTGTTCCTTGTGCCGAAACTCGTTCCGAAAGACGACGGCAGCCCGGGCGACCGGAACAACCTGCGGGTCGTGAGCCTGGAAGAGAAGCTGGGACTCCACGGATCGCCCACTGCCGTGATGGAATACACCGGCGCCACCGGCTGGCTGGTAGGCGCTGAACATGGTGGTATGGCGGCCATGTTCACCATGATGAATAACGCCCGTCTGGGCGTGGCGGCACAGGGCGTTGGGGCGGCCGAGGCCGCGTTTCAGAAGGCCCTTGCCTATGCCGTCGACCGCAGACAGGGGCGGGCCGAGGGCCTTGGCACAATCGTCGAGCACGCGGATGTGCGCCGGATGCTGACCGCCATGCGGGCCGAGCTATTCGCCGCCCGTTCGATCGCTTTGGCCTGCGCGGTCGCCATCGACATGTCACGCGCCGAAGGGGGAGACTGGACGGCACGCGCCGCCCTTCTGACTCCGGTGGCAAAGGGGTTCTGCACCGATGCCGGTGTGGCCATCTGCGACCAGGCGATACAGGTGCACGGCGGCATGGGTTACATCGAAGAATCCGGTGTCGCCCAGCATTTCCGCGACGCGCGTGTCACCCAGATTTACGAGGGCACGAACGGCATTCAGGCGCTGGACCTGGTGGGCCGCAAGATGATGGACGGCGGCGACGCCCTACACCGTCTGCTGGACGAAACCGAAGACCTGGCCGAAGAGGCCCGCGATGAGCAACCGGTTCTGGCTGAAGCCATGTGGAGTGCCGCTGAAAATCTGCGCGAAACGTCCGAATGGCTGGTTGGCAAGCCTGTCGAGACCCGGTTTGCCGCCTCTGTTCCCTACCTCCGTGCCGTGGCCCGGGTGTTGGGCGGGCATTACCACCTTAAGGCGGCCCACGCGGGCGATGCCAGACGGGTCGCCCTCGCCCGATTTTACATAACCCGCTTGCTGCCTGAATATCACGGGCTGCTCGAACAGGTGCGGCAGGGCGCTGACGGGCTATATGACCTGTCGCCCGATGATCTCGTGGCGTGATGGACGACGTACCGAGGCACATCCGCTATCCGTTCGAAGCGCCCCCCGCAGACCCGGACACACCTTTCGAGGTTGCGGAAGGTGTGCTCTGGTTCCGCCTGCCGCTACCGATGGCGCTCGACCATGTGAACATCTATGCGCTCGACGATGGCGATAGCTGGACGATTGTCGACACCGGCATGGGAACCCGCAAGAGCCGCGCGATCTGGGAGCGTATCCTCTCTGGCCCGCTTGCGGGAAAACCATTGCGGCGCGTCATCGTCACCCACCACCATCCCGATCACATAGGGCTTGCCGGCGAGTTTCAGTCGCGCGGCGCCGAGCTTGTAATTACCCGCACCGCCTGGCTTTTTTCTCGCATGCTGTCTCTCGACGAGCAGGACCGGCCGACCGAGGAGGCGATCAGCTTCTGGAAAGGCGCGGGCATGCCAACTGACGTCCTCGAAGACCGGCGCAACGAAAGGCCCTTCAACTTCTCCGATGCCATCGCGCCCCTTCCCCTTGGCTTCACCCGCATTGCCGAAGGCGACACGCTTGTCGCAGGCGGGCGCAGTTGGCGCGTCCGGACCGGCAATGGCCACGCGCCGGAACACGCGACGTTCTGGTCGGAAAGCGATAACCTCGTCCTTGGCGGCGATCAGCTTCTGCCCTCGATCTCCCCCAATCTCGGCGTTTACCCGACGGAGCCCGAGGCCGACCCTGTCGCGGAATGGTTGGACAGTTGCGGTCGCTTCCAGGGGCTGGCGCGTGAAGATCACTTTGTCCTCCCCGGCCACAAACTTCCCTTTACCGGTCTTCCCAGCCGTTTGGATCAGATGATCGAGAACCACGTTTCGGCGCTTGACCGTCTGGAACTGGCGCTCGCCATGCCAGCCACCGCTTGTGAGTGCTTTCTGCCTGTATTCAAACGGGAAATCAGAGGATCACAATTCGGTTTGGCGATGGTTGAAGCGGTGGCGCATTGCCTGCATCTCTGGCACGCTGGCCGCGTCACGCGCGAAATGCGCGACGACGGGGCCTGGGTCTATGAAAAGGTGAAACGCGATGGATGAAATCAAAACCACCGCCGAGGCGGTCGAAGCAGCAGTCCGCTGCAAGGCGACCCATTCGGACCCGAACGTTCAATCGGTCGAGCAACAGCCCTTGCCCGCCGCGATTTCGAAGAAACCTGTCGAACAGAAGTCGCCTGCGGAATGGGCCTACCAGCGCCTGATCCTTTACATACAGAACTTCGAGAAAACCCTGAATCAGGAAGAAGAAGTCGCCATGGGTTTCACCGACACGGGCACGGGCATACTCAGGATCGAAGGGCTGGGATATTTCGATCCCGACGTGGTGACCTACTATGGCACCGATCAGATGGGCGCACGGGTTCAGCTTGTCCAGCACGTGAGCCAGTTGAACGTTCTCCTCCGCGCCATGCCCAAGCAAAACGAGGCGGAAGAGCCCCGCCGCATTGGCTTTCGGCTGGTCGAGGCCCTGGAAGAGGGCAGTGACGCTTAGGCCTTTGACCGGGAGGCGATCCCGATGAACGGACAGATCGCCCAACTCTGCGCCCTGGCCTGCCATGCTAACCACGTCCTTTCAGGCCAGCCGCTTCCCAATGGATTTGAAGCCAACTCGACCTTCAGATACTGCGAGTTCGTGCGGTTTTTTCGCCGCATGCCTGTCGTCCGCATAGTTTCCGAGGTTGCCGCCACTCCCGCCGAGTGGATCAGGGGTCTGGCGCGGCAAAGCTCCAAAAGCGTCTTGTTGGTTGCCGTTCCACGAGATGACCCGTCGTTGCCGGAGCACGTGGCGGTTGCATATGCAGGCGGCATACGCTGGGCGCTGGTCGTCACAGGCGCGGAAGGTTCGCCGACGACATGGTCCTCAAAATGGGAGGTCGGCGACCGCGATCGAGAGGACAAGCGGATATGGCGGGTTGAATACCTCGCCGGTTCGGAAAGCCTGGCGGTCGACAATCCTGCCCTTGCCGACGCACAACAGGAACCTGACCGCTCTCTCGATGCGGCATTGGAGCTGGCCCGCGACAACGCCTGGGATTACTGGGCCGACCGTCTGGCAGCGGCAAAGCGTCAACTGTCGGGTACGCCCGAGCAGGTTTTCACGCTGACATCGCCCCTGACGGCTTTTTGGACAAAGACGCTGAGGAGTTGATCCGCGCCTGCCAGATTTCGTGGGTTTTCGGCGGCATGGGGTCCTGGAACGACCTGTCGCCTGGCGCCAGGCAGGAGGATTACCAGAAGATTAGCAACGATCTGTATGATGCTGTCACCAAAGGAATTATAGCCGCCGTCAACCATGGGGCCGTGCGATGAAGGTTCGTGCTGAACGGGTTGGCAAGGCACCGATCATCACACCCCACATGGACGCAAGGATGGGCGATAATATCAATGGCCCCTCGCTCATCGAAGCGCCGGCGTGGCTGCCGGGAAGGCTTGGCAGCTATTACCTCTACTTCGCCCACCACGACGGACAATATATCCGTCTGGCTTACGCCGACCGTTTGGAAGGGCCATGGAAACTCTAAGAACCGGGATCGCTTTCCCTGGCCGCCAGCGGATTTGCCGGTCACATTGCGTCACCGGATGCGCATGTGGACCATGAGAAACGCCAGATCAGGCTTTATTTCCATGGGGGCGATGCACCTTCCTCAAGCGACGCCCCGCAATTCAGCCGGGTGGCACTATCGGTGGACGGCATTGCCTTCGAGACGCGCAACGAGATGCTCGGCAACCCCTACATGCGGGTATTGCGCATCGGCGATTGGCATTACGCCATTGCCATGCCCGGCGAGTTCTACCGGTCGCGCGACGGGTTGACCGCTTTCGAGCCAGGCCCGCGCCTGTTCACGGATGGCATGCGCCACGCCGCACTGCTGCGCCAGGGAAATCGATTGTTAGTGTTCTACTCCCGCATCGGCGACAGACCGGAGCGGATTCTGGTCTCGGAGATTGAACTCTCGGGGAATTGGGAAAACTGGCAGGCAAGCCCGCCATCAACCGTCCTTTCCCCGGAACGGCACTATGAAGGCGCCGGGCTGGAACTCCAGACCTCGGTTGCCGGAATGGCGCATGCGCCGCTCCGCGAACTCCGCGATCCCGGGGTATTCTCGTCAGAAGACCAAACTTACCTGCTTTACAGCACTGCCGGCGAAAGCGGCATTGGGTTGGCGCGGCTGTTTTTCGAGTAGCTATTCCGCTGGCTCAAGCTTCTTGTCTTCTCGGACCGGCCGCTCGCGCCAAATGGCGTCGGGGAGGCGAGGGCTGGTTATGGCTTCGTAAAGCGCCTGATAATCCTCATGTTCGAGAAGCTCTGTGATCCTGGTCCGGTGCCACGCCACCGCGCTTTGATGCAGACGTGCCAGTTCGTCATCCGCAATCAGCCTGGCATGCGTTTCATGCGCCCGCGCCAGATGGACGTGGATGGACGTGTCAGTCTCGGTGGCATAGTTTCGGTTGGCCCAATACTGCAGGCCCTGATCCTGATCGACATGGTTGATCCGTCCGCGCTGCCGCTTGACCAGAAAGCTTTCGGCCGAGCGCAGAACATAGTGATTCAGCGTCACCAGGTCATACCCGATCGTGTCCTTGCGGCTGAACCACTCATTCTTGCGAATGACCCGTTCCGGCATCACCCGCCCTGCCCCGTTGACCCAGCGCACCTCGTCGGCCCGCGCCTCATCCAGATCGAGCGGCCGGTGCACGCCAAGCTTGGCAAACGGACCATCAAGGCGGTGAAAGCTCTTGAACCCCCAGCCAAGACGCGGCTTGGGAATATATAGCGGCGCGCAGGCGGTGAAGATCTCGCTCTGCCATCGGTCTTCGAACCGGTGGACGCCCTTGTTGCCAAAGAACCGCCAGGTCATCGAGATCACGTTGGGATCGCCGGCCTCGGCCAGAAGTGCCGCGAAGGTTCCGTCGCCCACGTGAATGTTGACGAATTCGTCCACATCGATGACGCCCACCCAATCGGCCAGAATGACCTCGGGACGCGACGCCGCATCATTCAGCGCGCCCCGCTGAGGTTTCTGCCCGGCGTCGCGGTTGAACGGGTTGTCCAGCCGCGTGACGTATCCCATCTCCTGCAGCCGGTCGAGGATGGCGTTGGTCGGGTCGTCGCAGTCGTTGGTGTACACAAGGAAATGAGTGACGCCGATCGAGAGGTGATAGGCAATCCATTCCAGGATGAAACAACCCTCGTTCTTCATCGACGTCACAATAACGACGCGGTCCGAACGCGGCGGATCGGCCGGAGGTGTCAGCATATGCTGCCGCGCCTGAATGCGCGCCATGAGCCCCTGAAACTGGCTTTCCGCTTTGGCACCGGTGGCGGGCGGGTCGCTGCGCAGCCGAAGGCTGTCGACAGCGCCCAATCGGGTTGGCGGCAAGGCCATGGGTTTCGGCAGATCGATCTCGTCCAGATCGTGCCGCAGGGGGGCCTGCGCGACATGGTCGAAAAGCGCTTTCTCTCCTGACAATGCCTTCAGATCGGCAATCCGCGCCCGGTGCCAGGTGACCGCCCGTTCGTGAAGCGGCCCCAGGATCGGGTCTTTCGAGAATGCCAGCCGTAGCGCCCGCGCCGCGTTGAGCCGCTCCAGGATTGAACCGTCTTCCTCATCGTTACGGTTGAACGTGTTCCAGTATTCCAAATCCACCGGCCGTGCGATGTGGTTCGGACGCCCCCGGTCGCGCTTGACAAGGAAACTCTCGCAGGACCGCGTGGCATAATGGTTAAGCGTGACCAGATCATAGCCGCAGCAATCAACCGCCGATCGCCAGCCCTCCGTAAGGAACCGGTCCGGCATCTGTTCGCCAGAGCCATTCGTCCAGCGCGGCATCGCTCCGGTTGGGTCATGGGGCCGGTGCACACCGAACCCGGCGAAGGGCGCCGCCCGCCGCACGATGGTCTTGAACCCCCAGGCATGGTGCGGCTTGCGCGTGTTCCGGGGCGCGGCGCGGGTGAATTGTTCAGCCACCGGCCGGTCCTCGAAACCGCTCGCGCCACTGGTGCCAAAGAGCCGCCATGTCAGGGAAATCAGATCGGGATCCCCGGCCGCGTGGAACAGATCGGAAAGCCGCCCGCTTCCCACATGAATATTGATGTACTCGTCGACGTCCATAACGATGGAGGCATCGGCTTCGCGCACCAAGGGATGCGACCAGGCCGCATCGAGCGCCTGGCGCTGCGGTTTGACGCCTTCCTCCACCGGGTTGTCGACGCGCGTCACCAGCCCTCGCGCCGCCAGAGCATCGAGGATCTGCTCGGTCGGGTCGTCGCAATCGTTGGTATAGACCAGGAAGTGCGTGATCCCGACGCTCAGGTGATACGCCACCCAATCGAGGATGAAGGGGCCTTCGTTCCGCATCGTCGTTACGGCGACGACATTGTCCAGGGGGCGCACGCTCGCCCGGTCCCCGGCTCGTGTCCGCGCGGCTTGTCCCGAAGCGGCTTCGCGATAACGGCGGGCGAATTCTGCATCCCGATCGGGATCGGGGCAGCCGGGTAACGGCGCTTCGCAGGGGTCGATCCCATGTTTCAGCAAAAGCCGCCCGATCAGACTGTCGGGATGGGGCAGACCCTTCTCGGTCTCTGCCAGGCGTCTGCGGGCACGGCGGCCATAGAGGTGGATCGACAGGGTTTCATCGGTGATCACCGCCCCATGATCCAGCCCGTCCCGGAAGAGCTTTCGCCGTTCGGAAAACCTGTAGGGATAGAGCGCCGCCTGCGGCAAGGCGTGCCGGATCTCTCCCGTCTCCTTCAGGAAATGCGTAAACGCCTTCGGCCCCCAGACGGCCCAGACCTGATCGCCCACATGTACCGGCTCTCCCCGGTCACGCGCGGCTTCCAGTTCGGCCACATATTTCGGGTCGAGGAAGTAGGGGATGGCGAACTCGTCCGAGGTGAACTCCACCAGCCGTGCCAGGGTTTCGCTGTCCTGCGGCAGGCCGAGCACGCCGATATTCACCTCGTGATCGCTCTCCCAGCCATAAAAATGGCCGGTGTCGGTGAAGAAAGGGCGGCAACAATAGGCATCGGTATCGGCCCAGATCAAATCCGTTTCCCGGCTAAGAAGCCGATAGCGGAAAAGATCCGCATGGGGCGCCGGAGACCCCGATTTCCCGTGAATGATGTCGTCGCGCTCGGCAAGGATCAGGCCGGCATCGCGGCATTCAACCCCTTCAGGCACGCGCTCGACCCGTTCATAGCTGTAAAGCACCACATGGTGACCCGCCTCCATGAAAGAGCGGATACAAAGTTGCTCGAGGAAGCTGAGTTGCCCCCGCATCCACAGCATGGCGATCTGATGATCCATGGCGCCTGCCCGACTGCCTATGTTTCCTGACAGTCTAGAGCAG
>CAJICO010000420.1_pt1 | contig 10544 bp, 10 predicted proteins | sample 9199701 | NCBI WGS metagenome assembly CAJICO01 (sample SAMEA7708339, study PRJEB35096) | sediment metagenome | biome: marine neritic benthic zone biome [ENVO:01000025]; feature: sediment [ENVO:00002007]; material: shallow marine sediment [ENVO:03000034] sea grass bed [ENVO_01000059] ... | reverse complement strand
GCCGAAGGCGTTCTTTGCATTAAGGATACCTGGCCTGGGCAGGTGAGAACCGTCTGGGGCGACCATGAGCGTTTTGAGAAGACTTACTTCTCTGATTACAAAGGCTACTACTTTACCGGCGACGGCTGTCGCCGCGACGCGGAAGGGTATTACTGGATCACCGGACGGGTTGACGACGTCATCAACGTCTCTGGCCACCGGATGGGCACGGCGGAAGTGGAAAGTGCGCTGGTGGCTCACGAAAAAGTGGCCGAGGCCGCGGTCGTCGGGTACCCCCATGACATCAAGGGCCAGGGCATCTACGCCTATGTCACGCTTATGGGCGGCGAGGCGCCATCCGAGGATCTTCGCAAAGAGCTGGAGACCTGGGTGCGTTCCGAAATTGGGCCAATCGCAAAGCCTGACCTCATTCAGTGGGCGCCGGGTCTGCCGAAAACGCGCTCGGGCAAGATCATGCGCCGCATCTTGCGCAAGATCGCCGAGGATGACTTCGGTTCGCTTGGCGACACGTCGACCCTTGCCGAACCCGAAGTTGTGGAAGAGCTGATCGAGAATCGAATGAATCGCTGACATGCGAAGGGCGGCAGGCTTTGCCGCCCTATCCTATCATTCGGGCCTCAAGCCGGCTTCGATAACCGCAAGCGCTGCTCATTACGGTCGCGTTTGTAATTGAGAGGCTTCGGCGGTCGAGATTCACCAGCCCCTCTCGACGCAGGCGCATGACCTGCCGGTTCACGTGAACCACGCTCAGGCCCAGGACATCTGCAACAGTCGCCTGCGTTATGGGGAAATCCACGGTGCCCTCGCTTTTCAGGCTGGGCATCTGCCGGTCAAAAATCTCGAGCAAAAAATGGCACACACGTTCGTAAGCCGTCATGCGGCCAATTCTCAGAAGATTGTCACCCAGCATCGCGCTTTCCAAGGCAAGCTGACTTCGGACGCTTTGAGAGAACCGAGGCGAATTGCGGACGAGGTCATTGAAATCGTCGATATCGAATTCCGCGACCTCGCACCGCGTCAACGCGGTGATTTCAAACGTCGAAGTCGAGCGCGCGTCGGTCAGAAGCCCCATCAGGTTGCCCGGCAGCAGCAATCCGACGATCTGCCGCCGCCCGTCCGCCATGCCGATGCTGCGCATGGCCCAGCCCGAGCAGATGAGGCGCAACTTTTCGACCCGCTGGCCTTCCTGCAAAATCCTGGAACCTCGCTCGACAAATCGGCGATCGACGCCCAGCCGTTTCAAAGCTTCCAAATCAGAAGCCGCCGAGACTTGTGGCAATGCTGCATAAAGCAGCGAAATCGCGGGATCCGCTGGCTGATCAACTAACTGTTTTGGCCTGTTAACGGTCAATCGTCGCCATCCTTACCTCCTAATCTGGCCGATAAAGCGGGCATTTGTCGAACTTTTCGCAATCTGTCCTGCGGAAAGCTCCAATCTAGTTTTCAGGTGTTCGCCCGCTTTCAAACAGCCCGCTTAGGGATTTTCCAATGATTCCCGTTACTTTCGGCTGGCGCTTCCCAGAGAATGGAAACGGCCGGCAGACTTCCATTGCCGCAACGCCAACCCGCGCGGTCAGCGCACCGTTGATCAATCCTTCGCCAAAGCGGCGCGACACCTTGCTTAACAGATGTCCACCCCCAAGCGAGCCCAGCAGATCATCACCAACAGCAACGGCCCCGGTGGCCACAAGATGGGACACGACAGCACGTGTCAGTCTCCAGGCACCAAGTGTACCGGCCCGGCCACCATAAATCTCGGCAATTCTTCGGATCATGCGCAGATTGAAAACCAGCGCGGCGAGGACATCGGCGAGAGCAAGGGGCACCAAAGCGGTGACAATCGCAACTTGCCGGGTTGCCGCCTCGACTTCACGCAAAGCGATCTGGTCGAGCGGAGAAAGCAGCACATCGTCGGCAAGAATCATCAGCGTATCTGAATCTATGACGTCCGCTTGGGCCTCGCGTAGCCGCTGCACACCCCACCGTTGATCTTCACGGGACGCATAGAAAGTGGCCAGGTCCGAAGCCAGACTCCGTGCCTCTCTGAGGTCATCATCCAGTGCCAGCGCCTTCGCTCGTCGTTGAAATGTCTCAATGCTTCGAAGCCTTCTGAGGGCAGAAAGTTCGCGAATAGCAATGACAACCAGGATCAACGCAAGCGACCCGACCAAGACCAATGCGATCCCGCCCAGGACCGAGTTTCTGGCAAGCAAACCGGTGACAGCGTCCCAGGCCGCGAGCGACAGCCAGAACGACACGCCAGCAATGAACAGCCGCAAAAACCAGCGCATCAGAAACGATGGGCGGTTGTGGGAAAGTCTGGCGAAAGTCCGCATTGCCTGCCCGCCGGTCAGATCCGCCGAAGCGTCAATCGCGGGAACGTCGGCGGGGCTTGGCGAGGGGCTGTCATCATCAATGTCGATGAGAACTGGACTGTGATTATCGTGGTTTTTCATGTCAGCCGGTCTCCGATCAGGAATTCTGCAGCACGGTCCAGACGAATGTGGGGAGGCCCGTCTCCTGGTTTTAATTCAATAGGTTGCGGCGCGAAATTCATGACGTGATAGTCGGCGTCCAGCCAGCGCTCGGCCCATTCTCGCGCCGGAAGCAGAATTCTCGCCGGATCCGTGGGGAGCCGACCGGGAAACATCGCCACCTGCTTGCCGGAAGAAAGCAACCTGCCTCGTACGACATCAAGCGCCTTGCCATCTTTTTCGATCTGATCCTCTGTCGTCGTTCGCAACGAGGCCAGGGATAGGGCCGCCGTTTCCGCGCCAGCGAATTCCGCCCGCGACGTCGCATCGGCCAGCAGAGCCTCTGTGATTGCCGTCAGTTGCGGATGCTGACTGTGATGCAGATGGTCGGCTTTCGTGGCGGCGAGCAAGATTTTCTCGACACGTTTGCCCAGGAAGATCTGCGAAGGAAACGCGTTCCTTCCCTGCCTGAACGCGCTCAGGATATCGGACATGCCCAACCGCATGTCTTCGACGCCGCGCGGCCCCTGGTGTATCGCACCAAGAACGTCGATGAGCACAATCTGACGGTCGATCCGGGAAAAATGGTCGCGAAAACAGGGCCTAACCACATCCCGCTTCTACGCTTCGAAACGGCGCCGGAATTCCCGCCTGATCGTCCCCCGTCCGTCCGAACCTTCGGGCAATGGGGCAAATGTCAGCACAGGCGAGCCCTTGAGCTCTCCCGGCAGCAAAAACCGGCCCGGCGTGCAGTTGGAGTAACCGGCGGCGCGCATCGTTTCCAATGCGTCGGTGAAACTTTCCGCAATGCGCTTTGCAAGAACTTCGTCATGGGGCTCATCGCTGCCCAGTTCCTGCGCCGCCTTCACGAAATCGGCGGCCTCTTCCCGCGTGGCGATGCGGGTGATCGTTTCCTCCGACCACTCCTCGTAACTCTTTGCCAGCAAACCAAGATCCAGAAGCCACTCGCCAGGATAGTCGACGATATCCAAATGCAGCTTTTTCGGGCCCGATAGCCCCGACAGCAAACCGCCAGGCCGTATGCGGAAGGAAAGCCGAAGTTCACTGATGCCGGTTGTGCTCGCTGGCCAGGACGGCTCGGGCCCGGTCAGCTTACTCAGATGGGTTTCATAGTCGAAGCGCGGCACCATGTCGTCAGGTTGGGGTTGCAGCCAGGCGGTCTCGATACGCCCATCCGCCACGGCTCGGAGCGCGGGCATCCGCCCAGTCGCCTTCAGATTGGCGATCAGCGAAGTGATGAAAACGGTCTTGCCCGCGCGACTAAGACCCGTCACGCCCAAGCGCACAACCGGCTCGAATAGGGCTTCGCTGACCGAATTGACGGTTGCCTCGACGCCGCGCGTCAGCCCGTCCGCAATATCGCCGATGATCATGCTGCCCTTTCCTTTGCAGCCGAAGATAGGGACGCAATCGTCGCTTCGCCAGCGTGCATGGGCACAACACCCCAAGATTGCAGCAATTCTCCCCTTTCAAGGGGATTTCGCCGGGCCTATAAGCACCCTGTTTCCAGGAGCAGCCGCATGCGCACGGCAAAGATTGACAGAAAAACAGCCGAAACCGAGATTTCGGTGGAAATCAACCTCGACGGCAACGGTTCGTACGACAACCAGACGGGCGTCGGGTTCTTTGACCACATGCTGGATCAGCTTGCGCGCCATTCGTTGATGGACATGACCATCAGCGCCAAGGGCGATCTTCATGTCGACGATCACCACACGGTCGAAGATACGGGTATCGCGCTTGGCAAAGCCCTTTCGGAAGCCGTGGGTGACAAGCGCGGCATTCGCCGCTATGGCGCTTGCCTTTTGCCGATGGACGACGCCTTGGTGCGTGCCGCTCTCGACATTTCGGGGCGACCGTATCTGGTCTGGAATGTGGACATGCCCACCGCGAGGATCGGCGCCTTTGATACCGAACTGGTGCGGGAATTCTTCCAGGCACTATCGACCCATGGCGGCCTGACGCTGCATGTTGATGCGCTGCATGGCATCAACAGCCACCACATCGCCGAGGCTGCCTTCAAGGCCGTTGCCCGGGCGCTTCGCGATGCGCTGGAGACTGATCCACGTAAATCAGACGCGATTCCCTCGACCAAAGGCGCACTCTGAGGGCATGCTGACCGTTCTGATCGATTATGGCGCCGGCAATCTGCACTCGGCGGAAAAGGCTTTTCAACGCATGGCGTCAGAGACCGGTGCGGGTGACGTTCTTGTTTCGGACCGACCCGAGGACGTTGCACGGGCGGATCGGATCGTGCTGCCGGGCGACGGGGCATTTCCGGCCTGCATGGCCGCACTCTCTGGGGAAAGCGGATTGTTCGAGGCGCTTATCGAAGCTGTCGAGACAAACGCGCGGCCTTTCCTGGGCATTTGCGTCGGCATGCAGTTGATGGCGAGGGCCGGTCACGAATACCGGTCAGTCGAGGGCCTTGGTTGGATCAACGGCGAGGTGCGGCGAATCAATCCTTCGGACAGTTCCTTGAAAATCCCGCACATGGGATGGAACGAACTTGTCATCGACCGGCCTCACCCGGTGCTCGAGGGCGTCTCGACAGGCGATCACGCCTACTTCGTTCATTCCTACCAGATGGAGATGGGCGACGCGGATCAACGCCTTGCCCATTGTGATTACGGCGGCCCTGTCACGGCAATCGTGGGGCGGGACACGCTGGTGGGCACCCAGTTCCATCCCGAAAAGAGCCAGGCGGCGGGTCTGCGGCTGATCGCCAACTGGCTAAACTGGCGCCCCTGAGCGAACGATCACCGGTTGGTGATCCCCTAAGCGGTTATCCTTGATATAGTCGCGACATGCTTCGTTATCTCATTCTGACTTTCGCCGCCCTGCCCGCTTTCGCGCAGGAAAATCCCGCGCCCTTCGCAAGCTTCGATCTGGCCAGCGAACAGATCCTGGCCGATCCTCACGATCTGGCGATCGGGCCGGATGGCCGCCTTTATGTCGCGGACAAATTTGGCGCCCGCATCGCCGTCATGGATCCGGAAACGCTGGAACTGATCGAAATGCTCGGCGAAGGGTTTCTGCCCGGAGCGCACGACATTTCATTTGGGCCCAACGGCGAAGTTGTGGTGGCTGTTACCGGTGCAAACGCGGCAGCGATCTACAGCGGTATCGAAGAGTTGGCAAAGCCGCCAACAACCGGAATTCAGGCCCCGCGCACCGAAGGCGCGCTTTTCCACACCAATGGCGATGTTTTTGTAATGGCCAGCGGTGTAGGCGCACTCATCCGACTGCGCGGAGAAGACATCACTGTCGGCACCGACTATCACCCCGGCGCCCATGACGTCGCCGAAGCGCCTGACGGATCGATCTGGGTTGCTGATAACGTCGGCCGGCGTCTTGTTCGCTACTCGACGGATCTCGACCAGATCATGGTGATTGACGCGCCCAAGTTCGGCTTTATCGGACCCAGATACCTTGATGTCACGCCATTCGGGCACCTTGTGGTTGCGGACCAGGATGCCCATCGCATCCTTCTCATTGATCCCGAGGCGCCCGAAGGCGGCGCGCTCATCGGTGTTCTTGGGGATGGAATTCCAGGAATGGGGCCGAATAAATTCGACGATCCGGAGGGGGTGGCGGTAGACGGTAACCGCTACTTTTTCAGTGATTCAGACAACAATCGTATTGTTCGTTATTCAGTGGTTCTGAATTAGGTGCGGTTAAGCTCTGGCTGCCGCTGCCGCATTGCCATTGCCGGAATGATCAGTGCCACGATCATGACCGAGAAACCGGCGCCGACGTAGGCGAGCGCGGCCAGGAGCAGCGATCCCGTTTCGACGTAGAGGAAGATTGCGGCGGCGATAGCGGCGATCAGGCTGATCAAAAGATATGGCATTCTGCTTTCCAGTCCCGTCTGACCAGCCATTGTTGCTGGTCGAATTGGACGGAATTGGGGCATGGAACCCGTTAAAATGGGGCAAAAATTTGGCAGTTCTGTAGAATTGTCAGTTTTTCCTAGTCGGCCCACCGCCACGGGCGTGTGAAACTGCCTAACGTTTCTGACACGATCGCTTCATCAGATTGCGCACGATCTGACAACAATGCCACTAGCCCAAGCCTCTTATCTTCGATTACGTCAACAACCCGAGCGCTCTGACCGCTGGCTTCGAGCGCGGCGTTGTAAGTGCGTCCAATTGCCAGCCCCCGGAGTTCCGGCTTGAAGACCTTCCCGACTGCGGTCTTGGGCAGTTCGTCAAGTATTTCGATGTGCTTTGGGACCGCGGCCCGCTCCGTAATCTTTTCCTCTACATATTCGGCAAGCTCTTCGCTGGTTACCGATGCGCCGGCCACCAGTTCGACATAGGCACACGGCAGTTCGCCGGAATGAGCGTCCGGCTGTCCGATGGCGCCCGCCATTGCGACTGCCTCGTGACCCGCCAATGCCTCCTCGATCTCGGCCGGATCGATATTATGGCCGCCGCGAATGATCAGATCCTTGGCGCGCCCGGTGATCCAGAGATACCCGTCCTCGTCGATCCGCCCAAGATCGCCTGTGCGCAGATAGCGCGTTTCGTGGTACAGTTCGGCGTTCTTTTCCGGCTGTGTATAGGTGTTGCCCACGAAGACACCGGGATTGGATACGCAGATTTCGCCGACCTCCTCGATTTCGCATTCGCGAAGGCCATCGGAGGTTTCGTGAAAGATCTTCACGTCCGTATACGGAAAGGGAATGCCGACCGAGCCGATTTTCTTGACCCCGCCAATTGGGTTGCAGGAGACCAGACAGGTGGCCTCCGTCAGGCCATAGCCTTCAATGATTTCGACGCCACAAGACTCTTCAAAGCGCTTGTAGAGTTCGACCGGAAGCGGTGCCGAACCCGAGAATGCCGTCTTGATCGATGACAAGTCGGCATCAACAGGTCTTTGCATCAGGGCCGAGAAAGCGGTGGGAACGCCGATGATAAAGGTCGTCTTCCATCGCTCGTTCAGTTTCCAGAAATTGTCGAACACACCTTCACCTCGATATCCGGCAGGTGTGGGGAAGACGACGTGCGCACCAGAACTCACAGCCGACATCAAAATCGGCTCGACAGCGAAGACGTGAAAAAGCGGCAGCGGGCACAAGATGACGCTTTTCTCGTCGAACAAAAGCGTCTTACCGATCCAGCCATTGTAAACCATGCCGCCGAACCTGTGCTGCGCGAGTTTGGGCATGCCGGTCGTACCACCGGTGTGGAAATAGGCCGCGACGCGGTCTTCAAGCTTCTCCTCGAAATCGAGAGTTTTGCTTTGCTTCGCCAGTTCGGCATTGAAATCAAGGACTTTAGCCTTGTGGGAAACCGGGTTTTTCGGCCGCAACAAAGGGACAATCCAGGACTTGGGCGGTTTCAGATATCGGAGCAGATCAACTTCTAGAACCGTGTGGATCTCGGGCGCAAGAGCCACCGCCTCGGCAGCTTTCTGCGGTACATCCGTTTTTGGGAAGGCTTTCAGCGTTACAAGAACCTTGGCCCCCGACTCGCGCAAGATTGCCGCGATCTGCTCGACGTCAAGAAGCGGGTTGATCGGATTGACAACCCCCGCGACCATGCCGCCAAGCAAGGTCACGACCGTTTCGTTGGCGTTCGGCATAAGATAAGCAACAACGTCATCTTCCCGGATACCGAGGCCCCGAAACAGATTTGCCGCCTGAGCCGTTTTGCCCAGCAAATCGTCCCAGGTCAAAGTTTCAGCCGGATCCTTCGGACCGGAAAGCAACTGAAACGAAACAGCATTCAAAGACCCATGGGCGTTTGCCGTTCGCTGCAAGACGCCGAATACTGTCGCCGGCGTGCCCCGTTCCTCCCAGGTCATTTCCTGCTCGATGGAATCGCGGACTTCGACGCTGCTGAACTCCATGAAGTTCCTCCCTTGAACTGTCGAAACATTGCGCGATTTGGCTGATTGAGCAAGCTAGGCTCAAGTCGTGAACGCCAGGTAAACCTATGCGGCGGTGTTACCTTCGGTGAACTGGAGCCGCGCCAGGCGGGAATAAAGTCCGCCTTCTTTGACAAGACTGTCATGGTTGCCGCTGGCCGCGATCTTTCCGTTCTCGAAGACCAGGATGCGGTCCGCCTTCTTTACCGTAGCCAAACGGTGGGCAACCACGATTGTTGTCCGGTCCTTGGAAAGGCGTTCCACCGCGGATTGAACGGCCTGTTCGCTTTCGGCATCCAATGCGCTCGTGGCTTCGTCCAAAAGCAGGATCGGGGCGTTTCGAAGAACGGCACGTGCAATGGCGATGCGTTGCTTTTGCCCCCCCGACAGCATGACGCCTCTTTCGCCGACATAGGTGTCGTAACCCTCGGGCAGCGAGGACAGGAATTCGTGAGCGGCGGCGGCTTTCGCCGCCTCTTCAATCTCGGCGTCCGTCGCTTCTGGCCGTCCAAAACGGATATTTTCCCGCGCGGTTGCCGCGAAGATCACCGGCTCTTGGGGCACCAGCGCAATGTTGCGCCGGAAATCGGAACGCGCCATCGACCGCAGATCCTGACCATCGATGGAAATCGCGCCTCCGTCGGGATCATAGAACCGCAGCAACAGCTGAATGACCGTCGATTTCCCGGCACCCGACGGGCCGACAAGGGCAACGGTTTCACCTGGTTCCACCGACAAGGACACTTCATTCAGCGCCGCATGTTCCGGGCGGGCGGGATAGCGGAAAAGCACATCCTTGAACTCGACCCTGCCTTTGACGGGCACGGCCGGGCTGGCCGGATCACCCGGGTCAGCCACCGTATCTTCCGCCGTCAGCAGTTCCACCAGACGCTCCGTCGCGCCGGCCGCGCGCTGCAGCTCACCCCAGATCTCACTAAGTGCCCCGGTAGAGCCTGCTACCATCACCGCGTAGATGACGAACTGCACCAACTCGCCCACCGTCATGGCGCCCGAGCGCACGTCCCTCGCCCCGACCCAAAGCACACAGACAACGCCGGTAAAGATAAGCGCGATGACGATCACCGTCATCATAGCCCGTGTGCCGATCCGTTTCCGCGCCGAAAGAAACGAGCGTTCGGTCACCTCGGCAAACGCCTGACTGCTGCCAGCCTCCTGGGTGTAGGCCTGCACCGACTGGACCGAAAGAAGCGTCTCGGAAGCACTTCCCGAAGACGCGGCAATCCAGTCCTGGTTCTCGCGGCTGAGAACCCGCAGGCGACGGCCCAGGACGACAATCGGAACGATAATCACAGGCACGATCAAAAGGACCAGACCCGCCAGTTTTGGCGAGGTGTAGAATAACAAGGCGAGACCGCCGATCAGGATCAGTGCGTTCCGGAGTGCAATTGATATGGACGAACCGATTACCGACAAAATCAGCGTGGTGTCTGTGGTGATACGCGAAAGCACCTCACCGGTCATGATCCGCTCGTAGAACGCTGGGCTCATGCCGATCATCCGGTCGAAAACCGCAACCCTGATGTCGGCCACCACTCTCTCGCCCAGCCGAGTTACAAGGTAATAGCGCAACCCGGTTCCCACCGCGAGGAAAAGCGCGATGGCCAGTGCCGCGCCAAAATAGCTGTCAAGCAGTTCGGCCGCCGATGTCTCGAACCCGTCTACGACCCGGCGAACGGCGATCGGCAGAACCAACGAAATCGCCGCCGTCGCCACCAGCGCCAAAAGCGCGGCCACCAGCATGTTCCGGTATCGGGCGATAAAGGGCCAAAGCGCCCGAAGCGCACTGACATTGCGCGACTTCTTTCGGTCTTCAAGTGATGCGTCTGTCATCAGGCCCCTCGGACACGATAGATACGGGCCCGGCGACGCTGCCACAAGTCCGATGAGCATCTGGAGCGGGCGGCGGGAATCGAACCCGCGTCATCAGCTTGGAAGGCAAAAGTCCAAAATCCGAAAAATCTAATTTTGTAGGTAATTTGTCGGAAACGATCAAATATTTTTGCAGGTGTTTTGTCGGAATTGAATTTTTGGAGCGGGCGGCGGGAATCGAACCCGCGTCATTAGCTTGGAAGGCTAAGGTCTTACCACTACACAACGCCCGCTCGGTAGGTTTGTGCTTATTTCATAGGGGTTTGGTGGTCAAGCGGGTTCTGG
>CAJICO010000515.1_pt1 | contig 10572 bp, 8 predicted proteins | sample 9199701 | NCBI WGS metagenome assembly CAJICO01 (sample SAMEA7708339, study PRJEB35096) | sediment metagenome | biome: marine neritic benthic zone biome [ENVO:01000025]; feature: sediment [ENVO:00002007]; material: shallow marine sediment [ENVO:03000034] sea grass bed [ENVO_01000059] ... | reverse complement strand
GATCGAAGACGTGCTGACCTCCGATCAGATCGAGGAAATCGCCCGCCGCATCGGCACGCCGGAGGCCCTGGCATGAGCGGTGCGGAATTCGTTCCCTTCTCGCTGGTGCCGATGCTTATTGGCTGTTTGTCGGCGGTAGCCTGTGCCTTGCCGGGGAATTTTCTGGTGCTCAGGCGTCAGGCCCTTGTTGGTGACGCGATCAGCCACGTGGTTTTGGCCGGAATCGTGCTGGCCTTTCTGGCCACGGGTACGATCTCCACTTGGCCGATGCTGGCGGGCTCGGCCATCGCCGCCTTAGTTGCGGTCGCTATGATCGAGGGCATCCAGCGTTTCGGCAGGATCGAGCCCGGGGCCGCCATGGGGGTCACCTTTACTGCCATGTTCGCCGCCGGTGTGCTGCTACTCGAGCAATCCGACACGTCAGGCGTTCACCTTGATGTCGAGCATGCGCTGTTCGGCAATCTCGAAAGCCTGATCTGGCTTGACGCCTCTGGCTGGGCTTCGCTTTTGGATCCCGCCGCGCTGTCTGGCCTGCCGCCCGAGTTGTTTCGGATCGCGCTGGTGACGCTTCTGATCGCTGTGGGTCTTTTCATTTTCTGGCGGCCGCTGGCCATTTCGACATTCGACGAGAGCTTTTCGGAAACTCTCGGATTGCCGGTCCGCGGCATTGGGCTTGGCCTCGTCATCGCCTCGGCCATCGCGGCCGTGGCGGCCTTCGATGCCGTAGGTTCGATCATTGTGATCGCCATGTTCATCTGTCCTCCGGCAGCGGCGCGACTAATGACAAATCGGTTGGGTTCGCAAGTCGCCTGGTCGGTCACCTTTGCGCTTGTTTCGGCGGTCGCCGGCTACATGCTGGCAGGTTATGGTCCGCTGTGGATCGGTGGCGAGAATGCGGTCAGCGCAGCTGGCATGATCGCCACCGTGTCAGGTCTTATCCTCGCTCTCGCTGCTCTCTACGGGCCCTGCCGCCGGGGTTAGAGGCTTCGAGATTGGTCGCATGCGCGGCCGTTCGGTCAGGTCCTCGACTCCGAATTCATCGCTCAGATGCTCCGCCAAAGCAGCTTCAAGCTCGGCGTTGAGTTCCTTGGCACGTTCCATGAATTCCGCATTCTCGCTTAGCGGTGTTGCGGGATTCCAAAGCTCGGCAAGCTCCCGCATCCCTTCGCGGTCTTTCCTGTAAAGGAAATGCTCGATCCGCGAGGCCTCCATATCGGTCAACCCCATATGCTCGAGCGCATATCTCCCGGCCCGCAGTGAACTGTCGAACATTTCACGCACGATTTGATCGGCGCCAGCCTGATAAAGTTCGTAAACATGCACCCGGTCGTAGGCCCGGGCGATGATGTGGATGTCCGGGCGCTGCTTGCGGGCGTATTTGGCCAGGTTGATCGACGCGGCCCGGTCATCCAGAGAGATCACCAGAACCCGCGCAGTATCGAGCCCCGCCGCATGCAGCAATTCAGGCCGTGTCGGATCACCAAAAAAGCCTTTTACTCCGAAGCGGCGAACTGTGTCGATGGTTTCCATATTGGTGTCGAGAACGACGGCCCGGAACCCGGCTAGTATCAACAGACGATTGACGATCTGACCGAACCGCCCGACCCCCGCGATTATGACAGGTTGGGTCTCGTCGATCTCGTCGTCTTCGGGGCCCTCTGCCGCGTCGCCCGTCATGCGGTGCTGCAGCCGTTCGTAGAGAATGAAGAACAAGGGCGTCAACAACATCGACAGAGCGACGACCAACAATAAGCGTTCGCTGAGGCGGGCATCGAAGACCGACAGCCCCGACGAAAAGGAGATCAGCACAAAGCCGAACTCGCCCGCCTGCGCTAGCCCCAGCGTGAAGAGCCATCGGTTCCGTCCTTTCAGGCGGAATATCAAGGTCAGCAGAAATAGAACGAAGCCCTTAACCAGCATCAGCAAGAGTGTCAGCAGAATGATCTGCAGCGGATCCCGGAACAAAACGCCGAAGTTTATTCCCGCGCCGACGGTGATGAAGAAGAGGCCCAGTAGCAGCCCCTTGAAAGGCGCGATATCGCTTTCCAGCTCGTGGCGAAATTCCGAGTTCGCCAGCACCACGCCGGCAAGGAATGTGCCGAGCGCCGGCGACAACCCGACCAACGTCATCACGAAGGCAATGCCCACAACGATCAGTAATGCGAATGCGGTGTAAAGCTCGCGTAGCCGGGCGAAATGCACAAAGCGATAGAGTGGCTGTGTGACGAAAACGCCGAACAGTATAACCAGTGCCACCGCGCCGAGAGTAATCAGCGTCACGCCCCAGGCGGGAAGCCCTTCTAGAAACGCGCTGGCGATCGATGCGCCATGGCCATTGTCGTGCTGGGCCTCGTCCGTTGCCCGCTGGATCGAGCCATCGCTACTGAAACTCACGGCGCCCGGGATCGCCAACAGCGGCACCAGCGCAAGCATCGGGATGACGGCAATATCCTGGGTCAGCAGGACCGAGAAGGACGAGCGCCCGCCAGCCGTTTGCATCCACTGCTTTTCATTCAGCGTCTGCAAAACAATCGCGGTGGATGATAGGGCCATTACCATGCCAACAGCCAGCGCAGTTTGCCAAGGATACCCGAACCCGTACATGCAAATCACTGTGATCAGCGCCATTGTCACCGTGATCTGAAGCCCGCCGAGGCCCAGAAGTTTATGGCGCATGTCCCACATGGCCTGCGGGCTAAGTTCCAGGCCAATCAGGAAAAGCATCAGCACCACGCCAAACTCGGCGAAGTGCATCAGGTCTTCGGTATCACCCGTCAGGCCAAGGATCGGCCCAATCAGAATTCCCGCCAGAAGATAGCCAAGCACCGACCCCATGCCCAGACGCACGGCAAGGGGAACAGCAATAACCGCGGCGAGAAGATAGATGGCGGCTTGATAAAGGAATCCTTCCATGGGGTCTTATACTCTACTTAAAGGGGCAAGGGGGCATCTGCCTTAAATTGGTTCATGACAATCTGACTCTGCACGCGCGCGACAGCCGGATGGGGCAAGATTACCTCATGGATCAATTCATTGAGAGAGGCCAGATCCACGCAGTAAACCCGTAGGAGGTAATCCGCTTCCCCGGTTAGCGTCCAGGCGCTGGTGACTTCAGGCCGGGTTTCGAGAATGCGTGTAAATGTCTTGACTTTGGCGGGTTCGTGCGTCGCCATCTGAACCGAAACGAACGCCTGTATGTGAAGTCCAAGCCGGGACGGTGCGAGCCTCGCCCGGTAGCCTTCGATGTACCCAGCGGACTCGAGCCTTTGTCGTCGCCGCCCAATCTGGCTGGCGGAGAGATTCAGTTGATTACCAAGTGTCTCGGAAGTCGACTGGGCGTCCTTCTGCAAAGCTGCAAGGAGCCGCAGATCTGTATCGTCGAGCGAATGCATGCGCGCATTTTGCATTAAGTTGCAAAAGATTGCAATTTATTAGCGCAATAACTATCCAAAAACGGTAACTACGCGCAGATACTGCAAGCCATAAGCGTTATCTATGAGGCGACCACCCAAAATCCGGAGTAGACCATGGGACCCTTTCCCCACGACGCCCCAAAGTCAGTCATTTCGTCCGATAACCCCGCCGGTACCGATGGTTTCGAGTTTGTGGAGTTTGCGCACCCAGATCCCGATGCGCTGCGCGATCTTTTCACCCGGATGGGCTACACCCATGTGGCGATTCACAAGTCCAAAGCGATCGAGCTTTGGCAGCAGGGGGACATCACTTATGTCCTGAACGCTGAATCCGGCACCCATGCCGCTGCATTCATCGAAGAACACGGGCCCTGTGCGCCTTCCATGGCCTGGCGGGTTGCCGATGCTCAACGAGCGCTTGAGCACGCCGTCGCGCATGGAGCCGAGGAATACACTGGTCCCGGCAAAACCATGGACGTTCCGGCCATCGTGGGTATTGGCGGCAGTCTGATCTACTTCATCGATCAATACTTTGACACTTCGCCCTATAACGCTGAGTTCGACTGGCTCACGACCTCCAAACCCAAAGGGGTTGGCTTCTGGTACCTCGACCACCTGACCCACAATGTTTTCAAAGGGAACATGGATGTCTGGTTCCGCTTCTACGGTGACCTTTTCAACTTTAAGGAGATCCGGTTTTTCGACATTGAAGGCAAGTACACCGGGCTACTCTCAAGGGCGCTGACCTCGCCCTGCGGCAAGATCCGTATCCCGATCAACGAAGACCGGGGCGAAACCGGGCAGATCGTAAACTACCTCAAGAAATACAAAGGTGAGGGTATTCAGCATATCGCCGTCGGGGCTCGCGATATCTATGCCGCCACGGATGCAATCGCGGATCGCGGAATCAGTTTCATGCCCGGCCCACCCGAATCTTACTACCGCCAAAGCTTTGAACGGGTCGCGGGCCATGAGGAACCCGTCGATCGCATGAAGAAACACGGCATTTTGATCGATGGCGAAGGCGTCATAGATGGCAGAGAGACCAAGATCCTTTTGCAGATCTTCTCGAAAACCGTGATCGGCCCGATTTTCTTTGAGTTCATCCAAAGAAAGGGTGACGACGGCTTCGGTGAGGGGAACTTCAAGGCGCTCTTCGAATCCATCGAGGCCGAGGAACTGGCCAAGGGCGAATACGGCGATATTGCCGCCGAGTAGCCCATCTGACGACAAATTTAGACGCAGAATGGCGCAGAGATTGAAAGGTGCGCCATGTCTCGACTTGCCTTAACAGCGAAATCCCTGGCTATGCGCGGTATGTATGTCGCCGCAATCCCCTTCACTCGAAAAGCACCAGAACATGTGCGGTACGAGTTGAAGCAACGCCTGACTAGGGGGTCGCTGGCTGATCCCGCGCATCGGCACCGCATTACGTTCGATACTGTTGAAGAAACCCCTGCCATGAAAATCCGTCGAGAGGCCGCCGAGGCGGTTGCCGGATTAACCGCGGCCCAGGACTGGCGTGGCATCGCTCACCTGCTTGGCGCCTGGGACAAGGCGGGTACCAAGGCGGGGGATGACAAACGGCTGTTCATCGAGGGTTTGGAGGCATTTTCGCTATCGCTCCGCCTGGATGAATGGACGGCTTACGGAACGCCCCGGCCCCGGAAACTGCTCGCCGAAATCGACAGGTTATTCGACCACCACCCGAATGAGTTCGGATTGGCCGCAATGGCAGTTTGGCTTCGCGCCGAAACCGCCTGGGCGATTCGAGGTTGCGGGTTTTCCAATAGCGTCCGTGAAGAGGACTGGCAGGAAATACTGCGACTTATGGAGGATGCCCGTTGTTACCTGGAGATGAGCGAGACCAAGACAAGTGCTCTTCTCGCCTATGCTGCCTTCAAGACGGCGCCCTTCACGGCAACTGGTGGTGAGCACCTGAAATCTCTCTGGGCCACTTATATTGATCTGGCGCCTGACTGTGGCTGGGGCAACGAGCATTTCGGCGCCTGGATGCAGCCGAAATGGTACGGTGACGGTCACGATTTCGAAGCCACCGCCATGCAGGCCTTCGCTCGTACGCACCAGCATGCCGGGGCGGCGGCCTATGCCCTGATGTATACCGGAGCGTCAGCCGACGATCCCGCCATGTTCCAATCCGCTGATATCGGCCTCTTCGCTGAAGGCATCAGCGACATGATCAGGATCAACGGGCGTGATCCGAGCTATATCGCCGGCATCTTCGGTTTGCTTTCCAATCTCGCCCTTCATCGCGCGCCCAAATCCTTGCCGCCTGATCAGCGTGAAGCCTGGGCGGACCGCATGGAACTGATCGCCCGGCTGGCCGAGAACACGCTGGTCAAAAACCTTACAGCCATCTGCCCCGCAGACTGGGCCATGAAGACCGAAGGCGCGCTCGACGCGATTACGCAATGCATGCGCGAGGCCTTCGATGCTGGTCACAACTTTGCAGTTACAGAAAACGGGATCGAATTACTCGCCTAAGCGTTCAGCCTTTCGGAATGCTTAGTGCGAGCGTCCGGTTTCCCTTGCGATAAAGAAGCTCGCTATCGGTGATCCTCGCAACAGTTCCACCATCGACGCGGTCCCCGACTTTCACTTTGATGTAGCGGCCCGAAGGCAACCGAACCAGGGCACGGCGGTCGGCAGTTGTTCCGTAAACACCAATCAGATTGACCCTGTTCAGCCGAATGGCGTTTTGAACGGTCGCTTGCCTGGCAACCGAGGCGCTTGACGGGATCGACAATTGCGGCGCCGGCGCTGTGACTTCCGGTTCGGCGTCACTCTCAAGCGCGGCCTCTATGGCCTCGCTGGTGTCAGGGGTCCGAAACTCCACCGAGGCCGTCACCCGTGCCGCCTGCTGTTGCACTCTGGTCGAAGCAACGATGGCGTCAAAGTCTCGAGGCCTGCCACGAGGTGTCAGCGATGCGTCCACCGCCAGTCCTGTTGCTTCCGGCGCGGTGTCGCGCGTCGCAACGACTTGAGCCGAAGCCGGTCGTGCAGGGGGCTTGACAATGGCCAATTCCGCTTGTGTCCGGCCGCCGAACTTGCGGCGTTCCAGCGTTTTTGCAAACCCATCGGGGCGTGCGCGCGGGGCGGTTTCCGGCAAGGCCGCTGCCAATTCTGTCGGCCGAGGCAGTGCATTTGCAGGCTCCGGGGCAGGATCGGCCACCGTAGGCAAAGTCTCGGTCGCGGTTGTGTCAAGACGCGCCACCTCTGCTTCAGTGTTTTGACCGCCACGCACAGGCAGGCGGTCATCCACAAGCGCTTCCATCGGGGGCAGGGCTATGGCATCGAAAAAGAGATCGTTTCGATCGACAGATGCCAGCGACAAACTTGCCGTGGTTTCCTTCACTTCTTCTGTCGGTGCAGGACCGGGGAAGGGTGCTACCGTCAGGATTTCCGCGAACTGCTGCGGTGCCGAAGCATCGGGCACCGACGGATCATATTCCGGCAATCCTTCGCCCGATTTGAGCGCTGTCAATAACTTGGGTGTCTGGTGGTTAAATTCTGGCGCCATCAGCGCCACGAACACCGGCACCTCATCCGTCTCTGGCGCTTTGACCGCCAGCACTTCTGCCAAGACTTCGGGCACAGGCAAATCAGGCTGCGGGGCCGATTCGGGATCAGGCGCCGCATTTTCGGTTGGCGCGACGACCGCAACATCAACCTCGGCCTCTGGCTGCGGCATGACCGCGGACTGCTCTGCCTCTGGCTCAGGCGCCACGCTTACCGGTGCGTCACTGGGACCGAGCGGCAAAAGCCGCCAGACCAGCATGGCAATGCCGATCGTAAGCAGCAGCGCAATGCCAAAGACCGCAGCGGTTCTTATAACGGTTTGTCCGCTCCTGCGGACATTCACGCTCGGCTTGGGCGTCAAGCTGGCCACTTGCTCCGATACGGCGGCAGCCGCGATGTCGGTGCGAACTCGTGGTTCCGTGCTCGGCGTGCTGATCGGCGTGCCCGGATCAAGGGGCGGCTCCGAGCGCGGCCTGAACTGCATTACCGGCTGCGAATCCTCGACCTTGATCACCGGCTCGCGCGAGGCATCGCCGGAAGCAACAGGCGTCAGTCCGGCAGTCTTCGAGAGCGGCTTCGATATCTCTCGGCTTGTTGCGAATTGAACCGGCTCGGTATCTTCGCCCTCGTCCTCGAGTTCCTGGTTAAACACGCTGTGGCCGGAAAAATCAGGCATCCGCGGAAAATCGCCTGGCGCGGCCAGCGACGAAAACCCGCCCACACGAAGATTTCGGACCTCGGCAAAGGCTGCCGCCTCGTCTAGGGTCTCAAGCGCGATCGCGGCTACACGGGCCTTGTCGGCGCTCACCATCTCCCAATCGAAATCCAATTCGCTCAGCGCATAGGGCGTGCGTCTTTCAAGCGCCTTTTCGATCTCCGGCAACGCGTCGTCTTCGGAAGAAACATCAACATCGGTGTAGAGAATTTGGTCGCGAGGCAAAAACAACTCTACCGGCGCATCACCTTCGATACGCTGGACCATCGCCATGAGGCGATCCTCGATATCCGCTCCTTCGATCTTCTCGACGGCGAATTCCTGCCAGTCGCCGGCGTCTCGGCGCATTAGGCGCACTGCCGCCATGTCAAGATCGAAACCCCAACTGGTACTCATGCGCGGAGAAATATCATGGCTCATATAGTTCGTCACCAGCGTCGAGGCACAAAATTTGCAATTGGCGGCGGAATTTTGTGAATTTATACCCGAAGTATGAACGCGGGGAAAAGGAGGCTTACCATGCGCCTGACGGCAGCCATTCTGTGCATCACCCTGTTATGCTGGATGTCACCGGCGCTTGCCCAGGAAAGTATTCGCAAAATCGTTGTCACCGGAGAAGGCCGGGTCAGCACGGAACCCGACCTGGCGATCGTCAGTCTCGGTGTCACCCGCGAAGCGCGATCGGCCGCGGATGCCATGCGAAGCGCCAGCGGTGCTGCCGCCGAGAGTCTTCGCATCCTGTCTCGTGCCGGGGTCGAACCGCGTGATATACAAACCTCCGCATTAAATCTCTCGCCTCGATGGCAACGTGGAGATAACCAGTCGCAACCGCGCATCACCGGCTATGTCGCTTCGAATAATCTAACAATCCGGGTTCGCGATCTTGACGAATTGGGCGGTCTTCTCGACGACCTGATCGGTTCGAGCGCCAACACCATGAACGGTCTCAGCTTTTCAGTCGCCGATCCCGGGCCGCTGGAGGATCAAGCAAGACAGAACGCGGTCAAAGACGCCATTGCAAAAGCCGGGATCTTGGCCGAGGCCGCCAACGTCGAACTTGGACCCATACAGACGATCACCGAAGTCGGCGCCGCACAACCTTCGCCCGTCTTTCGCCGCGAGGCACTGATGGCCACCGACGTTCCCATCGCTACCGGCGAAGCAGAAATACACGCCGCGGTTACAATCGCCTTCGACATCGAAGATTCGCCCTGACGCTTTTCATCATCTGCAATTGCGCCAGGGTAGTCTGGAGGGGCGGCGCCCCTCCAGCGGATCGGCGCGCGTCAGCGCGGCGAACGTCAGGCTGCCAGCGGCAGGTCTTCAATGGCTGTGCCCGCAGCTGAAAGCGCTGCCTCCGAATCGCGTGCCATGCCATCGGCAGCCACGAAACTCACGTCGGTGATGCCGACAAATCCAAGCACATGACCCAGGTAACCGGTCGCGAAGTCAGCTTCCGACCCGACTTTGGTGCCGCCGGAAGCCACCGAGACCACCACACGCTTGCCGCTCAAGAGCCCCTCTGGTCCCTCTGGTGTATAGCGAAACGTCACGCCAGCGCGCGAGATCTGGTCGATCCATGTCTTCAACCCGGCCGGCACACCGAAGTTGTAAATCGGCAGCCCGATCAGCAGCACGTCCGCGTTTTCGACCTCCTTGATCAAAGTGTCCGACAACGCCAATGCACCTTTTTGCTCGTCCGACCGTTCGGCTTCCGGCGTAAAGGTTGCCCCCATCCAAACCCCATCGATCTGGGGCAGCGGGGCGGATAGATCGCGCCGAGTAACTTTTACTTCACCGTTCGCGGCGAAGCGTGCTTCGATTTTGTCGTTCAACCCCCGCGTGATCGAGGCATCGCCCCGAGCTGAGGCATCGATTCTGAGAATTTTCGTGGTCATGTTTCCGGTGTCCTTCAATTTCTGTTGCCGAGGACATAGGTGCATTCGACTGGGTACTGTTAGTCGAAGTATCGAACGGCTTTTGTGCATTTTTGCGAGTTTGTCATCTAAATATGTTGTATTTATGCATTTTCGCACGATAATCTAAAGAAAGATCAACGGGGATCACATGTCGATCAGCACTTGGGACGAGATCCGAACTGCCTATCACGTCGCGCGAAAGGGTACCGTCAGTGGGGCCGCCGATGCGCTGGGCGTCCACCATGCCACGGTAATCCGGCACATTGATTCTCTCGAGGATCGCCTTGGCGTGAAACTCTTCCAGCGCCATGCCCGTGGCTACAGCTCCACCGAGGCCGGTCAGGACCTTCTCCAAGTCGCACAGGCCACCGACGATCAATTCTCGCAACTCGTCAGTCGTATTCGTGGTCGCGGCGATGATGTTTCCGGCGAATTGGTGGTCACGTCTCTTGCCACCGCTTCGCCCCGGATGGCGGCAACACTGGTAAGGTTCCAAAAACAATACCCCGATCTCCTGATCCGGTACCTGACGGGGGAAGAGTTGCTTCGACTCGAATACGGTGAGGCCCATGTGGCCGTCCGCGCGGGTCGGAAACCGGAGAATCCCGACAACGTCGTTCAGCCTTTCGTGCCTCAGGAAGTGGCACTCTTTGCCTCACGGGAATACCGCGAGCGCTACGGCCTGCCGAAAAGCCCCGAGGATCTTGCCGACCACCGCTTCGTTAGTCTCGATAATTTCAATTCGCGGGCCCCATTCTTCCAGTGGCTGATCGACAGTACCGATCGCAGTCAGATTATCTTTCGCGCCAACGATGTCCGGGTGATCCGCGATGCCATCATCGCTGGCGTCGGCATGGGGTTCAGCACTGTCTGGGAGGCCGAGCGCTATCCCGAACTCGTCCGGGTGTTCGACCGTCCCAATCCGGACTGGTCGATCCCCACCTGGCTTGTAACCCATGTTGACCTGCATCGAACCACCAAGGTT
>CAJICO010000517.1_pt1 | contig 10616 bp, 6 predicted proteins | sample 9199701 | NCBI WGS metagenome assembly CAJICO01 (sample SAMEA7708339, study PRJEB35096) | sediment metagenome | biome: marine neritic benthic zone biome [ENVO:01000025]; feature: sediment [ENVO:00002007]; material: shallow marine sediment [ENVO:03000034] sea grass bed [ENVO_01000059] ... | reverse complement strand
TCAAATCGCTTCTCGCGGATTTTGCCGAACCCGATCACCTGGCCGACCGGCTGATGAGGTCCGAGCGACGCAACCTGCAGCGCTATGGATTCGGGATCAAGGGGTTTACCCTGTCGATGATCGAGACGGCGCTTGAGGTGACCGACAACCGCGTCCCGGGTGAGGTGATCGCCGAGCTGATCGATGTGGGGAAGGACATGCTGAACCATCCGATCGAACTTTTGCCGGGCGCGCAGGAAGCGGTAGAAGCGCTGGCCCCGGATTTCACGCTGATCCTGATCACCAAGGGCGATCTTTTGCACCAGGAAAGAAAGCTGGCGCAGTCGGGTTTGGGGGACTTGTTCGATGGGGTCGAGATCGTTTCGGATAAATCTGTCGACGTCTATCTTGATATCTTCAGCGGTCGCAGTATCCAGGCGGTGCGGGCACTCATGGCTGGTAACTCGCTGAAATCAGATGTGAATCCCTTTATTGATGCTGGCGGCTGGGGGGCCTATCTGCCCCAGGACCTGGCCTGGGATTTCGAAGCGGCAGCGGCGCCAACCGACCATCCGCGCTTCCGGCAGGTGGACGGGATAAAAAAGTTGCCGGGTGTTGTAACTGAGATTTGCCGCAAGATGTAGTGGCTGGGCTTCCAGCCGACTCGCCATGTGGTGGCGTTTTTCCGCCTAGAGAATTTTATAGGAAATTCATTATTTTCTGATGCATTCGAGCGTGTTAGGCTGTGGACAACTAAGAGCCTCGGCGGAAAATGACCGGGGCCGGGCAGGTTAAAGGGGCAGTATCGTGACGGGCCTTCGCGTCGTTTTTCTTGTTGCATTCATATTCGTAGTTTTCCTTCCGCCTCTGGGCGCTGTTGCCGCTCCTTACGCCGCCATGGTCATGGATGCACGGACCGGTAAGGTGCTTCATTCGCGGAACGCCGATACAAGGCTGCATCCCGCCTCTTTAACCAAGATGATGACGCTATACGTCGTGTTCGACGCGGTGGAGCGGGGCGAAATCAGCCTTGACCAGACGGTGACCATATCGCGGAAAGCTGCGGCGGAGCCGCCTTCGAAACTCGGCCTGAAGGCCGGGCAGAAGGTGAAGCTGCGCTATCTGATCCGTGCCGCCGCGGTGAAGTCGGCGAATGACGCCGCAACGGCCATTGGCGAGGCTGTTTCGGGGAGCGAGGCGGCCTTCGCCCGGCGTATGAACCGAATGGCTCAGGCCATGGGAATGAAGCGAACGACCTTCAAGAACGCCCATGGGCTGACCGAGTCCGGACATCTGTCCACAGCCCGTGACATGACAACTTTGGGGCGTCACGTGTTTTATGATTTTCCCCAGTATTACAATATCTTCTCGCGAAAATCGACCAGCGCCGGCCGGAAGATGGTGAACAATACCAACCGGCGTTTGCTTAACAGCTATCGCGGGGCGGATGGCATCAAGACGGGCTTTACCCGGGCCGCTGGTTACAACCTCGTGGCCTCGGCCGAGCGGCGTGGTGAACGCGTGATTGCCACGGTCTTCGGGGGTCGTTCGGTGACCTGGCGGAATGCGCGGGTGGCCGAATTGCTGGACATGGGTTTCGACCGGTCACCGTCGCGGGTGGCGGTAGTGAAGCCGCGCAAGCCGCTTCTGGGACAGACCGGGAAGACGGTGCGGACGACCGGCGTGATCGAGAAATCTCCGAGACCACAGCTGCGACCAGGTGCCGAGCCGAGCGAGGGTGTGCTGGTGGCAATGGCCGATGGCATATCGGACGCATTGGAAGAGGTCGCGGCGCAAGCCTCGCTGGCGAACCCCGAAGAGACCGCCGCGCCAAAAGAAGTGCTGGCCGCCAGCCTGGCTGGCGCCTATTTGCGCCCGGCACCGCGTCCGGTGGTTGCTGAAGGGTCTGCGGATCCAAGTGCCGGCAAGCCGGACGAAAAGAAACCTGTTGTGGTCACCCGTCTGTCGACCAGCGGCGGCAGGTACTGGGGCATCAACATAGGCCGTTACACAACAAGAAACGAGGCCGAGCGTGTGCTGTTGCAGACCGCTCTGGTCGAAATGTCGACCCTTGAAACGGCGCTCCGCAAAGTGGTGCTGAGCAGCAAGGGGTGGGAGGCGAACTTCGTAGGTATGACCGAGAAGCGGGCGGAACTGGCCTGCCGGAGGCTCCATGCCAGAAACGTCAACTGCACACCGGTGGGACCGGGCTGAGGTCGAACATGAAGAGCATTTTCAAGGCGCTGGATGGGGGGCATCTGGATCAATCGCTGTTCAAGCCGAAAGATGGCGAGGCCGAACCTGCGGACGCAACAAAGCGCCCGCGAACCCGCTGGGGTCTTTCAAGGGCAAAGGATCGTCCGGCCGGTAAACGGGCAAAGCGAAGTCGCACGGCAAATCCAGACGACGCATAGGTGAAGCCAGACAGGCTCGCAGGGTAAAGCTGGCGCTTTTCTGAGTGCGGCGGGCAACGGCGCGGCAGTTATGCCAGCGCGAAAAACACATTCCATCGTCAATCCAATCGCCGGCTCGCAATTGCAGCGTGGCCGCTGCCCGACGTCTAATGGCGAGCAAGAGCATTTCATACCATCTACCCGCCGCGAAAGGAGGATATCGGCACGTTCGATCGCACGCCTTTTTGAGCAGATTTTTTTCAATCAATTGTCGAGGACACTTTCATGACCCATCAAAAGAGCTTTGGCGTCGCCGTTCTGGCGCCTCATTCGAAATTCTATCAGGGACCGTTCGGCCGTATCTGTCCGAGCCTCGATCCCTGGATCCCCGAGGGAACCACCGCCGAACAGGACGCAGAGTTTCTTGCCTTTGCGACGGACAATATGGTGGAAATGCCAGGGGTGGATCCGGCGACCATCGCTGGCGACGGCGCAACGATCGCCAACCTTGAACAGCAGTTCGGTTCGAACGTGCCGGCGGGATATACCTATTTCGGCCAGTTCATCGACCATGACGTGACGCTGGACACGACGCCCCTGGGCGCCCGGCAAAACGATCCTGATCGTATCCTGAATTTCCGCACGCCGCGGCTGGACCTCGATTGTGTCTATGGCCGGGGTCCCGGCGATCAGCCGTATCTGTACGAATTTGACGGCCAGCATGCGACGGGCTTCATGACCGTCGGGCAAGTCAACGGGACCAACCTCCGTGATTTGCCGCGCAATCAGAACGGTCGGGCGCTGATCGGTGATATGCGTAACGACGAAAACTCGATGGTCAGCCAATTGCAGCTGGCGTTCATTGAAGCGCATAACAAGTTGGTCCAGCGGCAGATCGATGCCGACGCTGGCATAGATCGCGGCGTGGCCTTTGCCCGTGCCCGGAAGACCCTGACACGCCTGTATCAATGGATTGTCTGGAACGATTTCCTGCCACGGATTCTGGTGGACGAGGTGCATGGCTGTGCGCTCAGCCTTGAAGACAAGTGTGGCGGCCGGAAGGTCTGGGAGATGGGCCTTGGAGATGTGTACAAGTGGAAGCACCAGCCCTTCATGCCAGTCGAATTCTCGGGTGCCGCCTACCGGTTCGGCCATTCCATGGTGCGGAATTCCTATCAGACCAACCATCCGCATCGGGGGTTTGGAAACTTCGCGCCGATTTTCGACAACTCCGCAGGCGGCGTGCCTGATGATCTGCGCGGCTTCCGGCCCATGGAATCGAGCAATGTGATTCAGTGGGACTGGTTCCTGCAGATGACGACGTCGACGGGACCGTTCCCGCAGATGGCGCGCAAGATCGATACCAAACTGGCGAACGCTCTGGTTCATCTGCACGAGGGCCCGCCAGGTGCCAGCGCGAATGTTCTGGCCTTCCGCAACCTCAAGCGTGGGGTTGATCTTGGTCTGCCTTCCGGTCTCGATGTGGCGAGGAAACTGTGTCTCAACCCGGTCACGCTTGCCGAAGGGGAGCCTCAATCGCTCTGGTTCTGCATTCTGAAAGAGGCCGAAACGCTGCCGGGTGCCAATGCCGGCCAGATGCTGGGGCGCATGGGCTCGACGATCGTGGCGTCGGTGTTTGCCGGATTGCTGAAGGGGGATCCCTGTTCCTATTTCAATACCGATCCCTGCTGGACGCCCGATGACGATCCGCTTTTGCGGCCGGGCGAGGACAATGTGGACGATGCCCCGGCTGGCAACTGGACGCTGGCGGCGATCATTCGCTTGTCCGGCCTGCCGGTGGATGCGGACGAAGTTTCGAACCAGACCTGAAAACGGAAGAGGGGGCGTAGTGCCCCCTCACGCCAGTTCGGCCAGACGGGCGAGGGCGGTTTTCAGACGGTCGAGTTCCTGACGTTTCGTGGCGGCAAGCTCGCGGGTGTCGGTGACTACGTCTTCGCCTGCATTTTCCAGAAATTTCGGGTTTTTCAAGCGGCCTTCGAGGCCTCCCAGATCCTTTTGCAGTTTGCCCACGGATTTTTCCAGCCGGGCTTTTTCGGCGCCGGCATCGATCAGGCCTTCAAGGGGCAGTGCAAATGTGCCGCCGGTCACCGCGATGGTGGCGGACCCTTTTGGTGCGGTCGGGGCGAGTTCGCGGCCCGAGATGCCGGCCTCGCGGTCGGCGAGGATCTGGGCTTCGTTCCGGGTCCAGATCGCATCCTGCGCCCCGTCGAGGGAAAGCTGTAGCAGCGTGACCTTCTCTTTCTTCGGCACGTTCATCTCGCCCCGGATCGAGCGGGTCTTTTCGATCAGATCGCGGGTCCAGCGCATCTCGGCGACAGCGGTTTCGTCGATGAGTTCGGTGCCATAGGCAGGCCAGTCGGCGTGGACCAGCATCTTCGGCCGTGCCGGGGCCGAGAGGCTCCACAGTTCTTCGGTGATGAACGGCATGATCGGATGGAGCATGATCAGAAGCTGATCCAGCGCCCAGGCCATGGTGCGTTTGGTTTCCTCGGAAAACTCGCTTTGCATCAGGGGTTTGGAGAATTCCAGGTACCAGTCGCAATAGGTGTAGGTGAAGGCATAAAGCGTCGACGCGGCGTCGTTGAAACGGAAATTGTCGAGCGCTTCGTCAACCGCCAAACGGGTGCGGGCGACCTCGCCGATGATCCACTTGTTCACCGTGTGGGTCGCGGCGTCAGTGCTGCGGTCGGTGACGTCGAAAACGCCGTTCATCTCGGCAAAGCGGGCGGCGTTCCAGAGTTTGGTGGTGAAGTTGCGGTAGCCCTGAATGCGTTGGGTCGAAAGTTTAAGGTCGCGACCCATGGCGGCCATGGAGGTGAGGGTGAAGCGCACCGCGTCGGCGCCGTATTCGTCAACCAGTTCCAGGGGGTCGAGGACATTGCCGAGCGACTTCGACATCTTCTTGCCCTTCTCGTCGCGCACCAGCGCGTGGACATAGACGGTGTCGAAGGGGCGGTCGCCCACGGTTGCGTATTGCATCATCATCATGCGGGCGACCCAGAAGAAGATGATGTCGAACCCGGTGATCAGGACCGAGGTGGGGAAGTATTTTTTCAGCTCTTCGGTGTCTTCGGGCCAGCCGAGCGTGCCGATGGGCCAAAGGCCGGAGGAGAACCAAGTGTCCAGGACGTCAGGGTCGCGGTAGATTGGGTAGACATGCGTGGATTCCATTCCCCGGGCGACCGCGTCTGCTCTATCTGCAATTGCTTCAATAGCGGCTTCTTTGTCGGGCACGATGATATACTCTGTCCCAGCCAAAGTTTCCTTGTGCGCAATGCCCTTGTCCAAGACTGAGTCGACGAGGTAGCTGAGAACGGCATCTTCCGGCCGGAAATTTTTTCCAATGATTTTCGATCCGAAGGTGTCGAAATCCGTGACTGATTTCGGGCAAAAAACTTTGTCGAAGTTGAGCGTGTCAGCGGCGAAAGGATTTGAGAATGCCTTGAGCGCTTCGGGGTCGTCGAGATTTGGCCCGTACCAAATTGGAATCTGGTGGCCCCACCAGAGCTGGCGCGAGATGCACCAGGGTTCGATGTTTTCCAGCCAGTTGAAGTAAACCTTCTTGTGCTGCTCGGGCAAGACCTGGGTTGTGCCGTCTCGAACGGCCTCCAGCGCGGGGGCAACGATTTTATCCGTATCGACGAACCATTGGTCGGTGAGCATTGGCTCGATGACGACTTTGGAGCGGTCGCCGTAGGGGGCCATGATTTTCTTGGCTTCGACCAAAGGCACAGCGTCGCCCCGGACTTGATCCGGGGCCTCATCGTTGCCGTCGGGGTGAGGCCCCGGCTCGGGGGCCGGGGCGGCCTTGCGCTTCCCAAGGCGCTCATCGTCGGCGCTGGTCATGACCGCCAGGCCCTCGGCATTGATCTGGGCGATGACTTTTTCGCGGGCCTCGAAACGGTCCAACCCACGCAGGTCGTCGGGGACGAGGTTGATCGTGTCGGCCTCGGCCTCGGTCAATTCACGCTCGCCCTTGGCGACGGCCATCGCGGTGGCGGCCATTTCAGCATAGGGCGCGCCGTCGTCGCGCATCGCACCCTTGGTGTCCATCAGGCGATACATGGGAATGTCGCCACGTTTGGCGACGGCGTAGTCGTTGAAGTCGTGGGCGCCCGTGATTTTCACGGCGCCCGAGCCGAAGTCGGGGTCGGGGTATTCGTCCACGATAATCGGGATCAGGCGACGGTGCTCTTTCGGGCCGACCGGGATCTCGCAAAGTTTGCCGAGGATGGGGGCGTAGCGTTCATCCGAAGGGTGCACCGCGACCGCGCCGTCGCCCAGCATGGTTTCGGGGCGGGTGGTGGCGATGGAGATGTAGTCGCGGGTTTCGCGAAGGGTCTCGTTCCCGTCCTCATCCTTTTCGACGTATTCGTAGGTGACGCCATCGGCGAGCGGGTATTTGAAGTGCCACATGTAGCCGTCGACTTCGATATTCTCAACCTCGAGGTCGGAAATCGCGGTCTCAAAGTGCGGGTCCCAGTTGACCAGCCGCTTGCCGCGATAGATCAGCCCGTCTTCGTACATTTTGACGAAGACCTTGATGACGGCGTCGTGGAAGTTGCCTTCCTCGCCCGCAGGCGCATTCGGCGCCCCCGACATGGTGAAGGCAGTGCGCGACCAGTCGCAGGAAGCGCCAAGGCGTTTCAACTGTTCGATGATGGTGCCGCCGGATTGCGCCTTCCACTCCCAGACCTTGGCGGTGAAGGCTTCGCGGCTGAAATCCGTTCGGCGCATATTGGTCTTGGCCAGTTCACGCTCGACGACCATCTGCGTGGCGATCCCCGCATGGTCCATACCCGGCTGCCAGAGCGTGTCGTGGCCCCGCATCCGGTGCCAGCGGGTCAGGATATCCTGCAGCGTGTTGTTGAAGGCGTGGCCCATGTGCAGCACGCCCGTCACATTGGGCGGCGGGATCATGATCGAGAAGGTTTCCTCGGTCGAGGCATTGGCGCCGGCCTCGAACGCGCCGGCGTTTTCCCAGGCGGCGTATATGCGGGCTTCAGCCTCTTTCGCGTCGAAGGTCTTTTCCATTGATCCGGTCCTTGTCTTCGCCGCCCCGTTTAGCGCCGCCCCCGGCGGAGGGAAAGCCGTTCCGGCGGGGATTTGCGTATTTGGGGATAGATGAAGGGCGATTGCGGCAGAGCAACAATCCGCGGGTGTCCTCGGGATCTGTTCGAGACTGGAAACGCCGCGGCTGCGGGCCGATTATTTCCGCCTTCAAGATGGGAAACACGCGGCAGCTTAAGCACGCCTGCCACACATATCCGCGAGAGTGCGTCACATTCGTGGAAAGGTAACGCTCGCGGGTTTACCTTCGTCTTTGTGACCTTGGCATTGGACATAAGGCTGGGATTATGGGCCTGAGGGAACGGCTTCGCAGGTTGCTGGGGATCTTGCGGCCGACTCATCGGTCAGTCCAGCAGGCCTCGCGCGGGGCGGTCGATCATGTGGTTCTGCTTGATGGCACCATGTCGCGGCTGGAACCGGGGGACGAGACCAATGTCGGGTTGATCTACAAGCTTTTGGCGGAAGTGGCCCGGACTGAACGCGTGGGTCTTTATTACGAGGCAGGCAATCAGTGGTCGGATTGGTCCAAGACGCTGGATATTATCGAGGGTCGTGGCATCAACAGGCAGATCCGGCGTGCCTATGGGTGGCTGGCCTCGCGCTATCGGCCGGGAGACAGGATCTTTATGGTCGGATTCAGCCGCGGTGCCTATGCGGTGCGCTCGTTGGCCGGAGTCGTCGACCAGGTCGGGTTGCTGCGTCAGGATCAGGCGACTGAGCGCATGGTCCGCGAGGCCTACCGCCACTATCAATTGGGCTCGGATTCGAAGGTGTGCCGGGAATTTTCCGAAGAATTCTGCCACGAGAGCGCGCCGATCGAGATGATCGGTGTTTTCGATACGGTGAAATCCCTGGGGTTCCGGGCCCCTCTTGTCTGGAAGTGGGAAGAGGTGAAACATTCTTTCCACAGCCATCATTTGAGCCCGCTGGTAAAGCACGGCTACCACGCGCTGGCGCTGGACGAGACGCGCGAAGCGTTTCAGCCGGTATTGTGGGATTGCCCGCCGGACCACGAAGGCGTTGTCGAGCAGGTGTGGTTCCATGGCAGCCACGGAGATATCGGCGGCCAACTCAGCGGGTTCGAAGCGGCGCGGCCGCTGTCGAACATCCCGCTGGTCTGGATGCTTGAAAAGCTGGAAAGCTCCGAGATGCCGCTTCCCGAAAACTGGCGCCAGCGATTTCCAACGGATCCGGATGCGCCAACGGTCGGCACCTGGCGGGGCTGGGGCAAATTCTTTCTGGCCCGGAAAAAGCGCGTTGTGGGCAGGGATCGAAGCGAGGCGCTTCACCCGACCGCTGTTGGACGATCGCGCCGGGCAAGCGAGTTTGGCGAAGCGGTGACCTCGTAGCCTGGTGAGGCGGCAGCTTTCAGGGCTACCGGTCCGCTCGTTTCGAACGAGAACGCAGTAATCCCGGGCTCTCAGGCGACCTTTTGCAGTGCCGGTTCAGGTGCGAGGCCGAGGGCATGTACAACATCCCGGGTCAGTGTCGGATTGTTGAGAGTGTAGAAATGCAGATGCTCGGCGCCACCCTCGATTAACTTGCTGCAAAGGTGGGTGCATTCGGCCAGAGCCAGAAGCTCTGTGCGGCCATCGCGCTCGGCGGTGGTGAAGGCATCTGACAGACGATCGGGGATCACGGCACCGCAGCGTTCCGCGATCCGCTGCGTGCCTGTCCAGGATTGGATCGGCAGAATGCCCGGGAGTATGGGCGCATCAATTCCCGCCCTGACGCAGCGGTCGCGAAACCTTAGGAACGTGTCAACGTCGAAGAAGAACTGGGTGATGGCGCGGGTCGCGCCGGCGTCGATCTTGCGTTTGAGCCAGGTGACATCGGCGTCATCGTCCGCCGCCTCGGGATGGCGGTCGGGGTAGGCGCCCACGGTTACGTCGAATTTGCCGGTCGCTGCCAGCGCCTCGATCAGTTCTATGGAATTGGCGAAACCATCCGGATGGGGTGCAAACGCCCCGGATCCGGCGGGTGGATCACCGCGAAGCGCCACGATATGAGAAACGCCCGCCTCGGCATAGCGGTGCGCCACGTCCAGGGTTTCCTCCCGCGAGGCGTCGACGCAGGTCATATGCGCGGCCACATTCAGGCCGGTCGTCTTGCCAATGGTCTCGACCGCTTCGTGGGTCAGCTGCCGGGTTGTGCCGCCGGCACCATAGGTGACCGACACAAAGGACGGATCGGTTTGGCGCAGGGCGCTGACGGTTTCCCATAGCTTGAACGAGGCGTTCAGGTTGCGCGGCGGGAAGAATTCATAGGAAACGGTGGTCGACATGTAACGGCTCCGGGATTTCGGTTGCCATCTTGTCTCATACTACGAATTGTGAGACAAATTCATAATTCTCATCATTTTAATGAGGTTCACCTCATATGTATATCGAGTTCCGGCATTTGCGCACCATCCGCGCGATCCACGAGACCGGGGGGCTGGCGCGGGCCGCCGAGACGATGAACATCACGCAATCGGCTTTGAGCCATCAGGTGAAGGGGCTGGAGGAGCAGGTGGGGGTGGAGCTTTTCGTGCGCCGCTCGAAGCCTTTGAAACTGTCAGCTGCGGGTCAGAAGCTGTTGAAACTGGCCGAGAAAATCCTGCCCGAGGTCGAGGCGGCGGAGGACGAGTTCAAGAGCCTCCAGTCAGGCCGGGCCGGCCGGATGCATATCGCCATCGAATGTCACGCCTGTTTTGAGTGGCTGTTCCCTGTGCTGGAGGAATTTCGCAAAGCCTGGCCGGACGTGGATGTGGACATCCGTCCGGGCCTTGCTTTCGACGCGTTGCCAGCACTTGGGCGTGAAGAGGTTGATCTCGTGGTCTCGTCCGATCCAGAGGACCTGACGGGCGTCGAATTTTCGGCGCTTTTCAACTACGAGCCGGTGTTCGTGGCATCGGCCCAGCATCCTCTGGCGGAAAAACCATTCGTCGAGGCCGAGGATTTCCGGGGCGAAATGCTGATCACCTACCCGGTGGACCGGGCGCGGCTCGATGTGTTCAGCCAGTTGTTGATCCCCGCGAAAGTAGAGCCAAGGGCGATCCGGCAGGTGGAACTGACGGCGGTCATCCTGCTTTTGGTGGCGTCGAACCGGGGTGTGGCTGTGCTGCGGGAGTGGGTGGTGCGTGAGGGTAGCTATAACTCGGATTATGTCACC
>CAJICO010000572.1_pt1 | contig 10683 bp, 6 predicted proteins | sample 9199701 | NCBI WGS metagenome assembly CAJICO01 (sample SAMEA7708339, study PRJEB35096) | sediment metagenome | biome: marine neritic benthic zone biome [ENVO:01000025]; feature: sediment [ENVO:00002007]; material: shallow marine sediment [ENVO:03000034] sea grass bed [ENVO_01000059] ... | reverse complement strand
TCTTTGCTATGATCCGCATGGTTTATGGTCTCTAGGTTTGTGTCCGCAAACCTCGTGTTTGATCCAGCAAGTGCGTCAAGAATGATAAGTACCTGTCTTAGTTCATCGGTGTCAGCAAGCTGTTTGAAACCTTCACGTCGGCCCGCTTTGGACGCAGAAAACAGACTGCGAAGCGTGTCTGTCATTTCAGAGAAAAGCAGGCGCTGTACCGTGGTTTGCACCAGATCGGCCTGGTCTTGCAGCAAAACGCGCTCCACCGCGCGGGCGCGAACTGCGGTTGACGGGTCCGTCACGAAGTCCACGGCCGTTGTGGGTGGCAGGCACGCAACAGCATTGGCGCGCAAGAGCGCATCGTCGCTTTCAAGGCCCAATCGCAATGCCTCTGCCGGAACGCTTCCCTTGGAGAGAACAGAAAACGCAGCACTGCGCAAAACCGGATCCGTGTTTTTCATCGCGGCGAACGCAGCCTCACGAAGTGACGCGGAATGCTGGAAAGCTGGTGGCCATTTTGACACCGCGGTCCAAGCAGCCTGGCTGGTTTCTGCGTCCCCTTCGAGGGCGCATTTCAAAAGCGCATCTTCAACAATGGTATTGTCTAAATCGCTGCACACGCCAATCGCGTCGATCCGAAACGAGGCGGCGAAATCGGACGGGCCTTCAACAGGTTGCCGCTTGCGCCGTTTGGCGGGGGCTTCTTCGGGCGTGTCTTCGGCCAACTCAGATGGTTCTTGCGGCGCACGCGCCTCCGCCAGAATTTCGTGTAGAGTGGACCCTGTGGCTGCTTCTTCTCCCTCTACAATATCGCCGTCACGCGTGATGCGAATGGACTGGGGCTCGGCCTCGCCTTTCGGCATAGCGGCATCATGAATATCGATCTCATCATGGTCCGAGCGCATCGCATCGCCCGACACCAACGCGCCGCTGACCGCTGCGCAAAGGGTGTCGATAGCGGTTTGATCGCCAGTTTTGGCGCGCCGAGACACGACCGCGAGGGCCGCAGTGCGCACCTGTCGCGCCTGATTCTTAAGGATGTTCCCGAAAGCGTCCGTCGCAACGTCCGGCGTTTTGTCCGCAAGCGCCGTGACTGCCGCCACACGCGTTTCGAGGGGGATTTCGGCGTTTGCGATCGCCTCCAGCAGCGGTCCTTCGCAGCGATTTGGGGCAAAGCGCGGCAGTGACGCCGCAGCTGCCGATGCAAGGCGCGGTTTGGCGTGTTTCAGCCAGACAAAGAGATTGTCGACCAGCGCATCGTGCAAGTCCAGCGCGACCCTACCGTTGAGCAGGTCCAAGGCTTCTGCCTGAATATCTTCGTGCGGGCTTTGCAGTGCGGCCTCGACCTCGGTCGGCAGCACGGTTGCGAAATGACGAAGCGCAGCGCGTTGGACGTCAGGGGCGGGATCGTACCGCGCCAGATCAACAGCACGTGGGTCATCCTGTGCCAATGTGCCAAGTGCGACCCGCCGGATATCGGCATCCTTGGATGCCAAGAGCTGGTCGGCCAATGGGGCCAGGAACGACGCATCTGCGTCTGCAAGAATGGCCGCAGCGCGGCGGCCCGCCCGCGAGTCCTCTGTCTTGATGATTTGCAGGAGAGCATCAATGCCGGGCGTGCCCATATCGGCAAGCGCCTTGAACACGACGTCATCGACATTCTGGCCAAACTCATCGTGCCGCACCGTCAAAAGGTCTTCGATTGCGTCTACGACTTGCATGCGCCCAAGGGCTGAGACGGCTGCAACCTGCACGTCGAGCCAGTCGTCCCAATCGTCACCATCCTCTTCCCACGCCACAACATCTTCGCTGCGTGAATGTACGAGCTGTCGCATCAGCGAAACGGCCGTCTCATCACCGAGAGAACTGAGCGCTTCGATCGCTGCAACTTTCGCTTCGCGCACCGGGTCGCCCTCCAGGGACGCGCGCAAAACGGGCGCATCCTCGCGTCGGGCGAGGGTCACAAGGCGTTCAAGCGCGTCCGCGCGGATGTCGGGATCAGCGTCCAAAAGCTTGTCGAGCAGGGCCTCGCGCGCTTTTGTTTCTGGTGCGCAGGCCACAAAGGCCCGAAGCGCCGCACATCGGATCACTTCGTTCTCATGGGTCAGGAACGGCGCGATCGCATTGATCGCTGCCGCACCCCTGTCTTTCATTGCCTGATCCATGTCAGGCAATGTCGCGGCGCGCAAAGGACATTGAGCGGAACTGCGTCTTGTAGGGGCTTTCGCCCATCTTGCGCACTTTGCCTACGCCCATCTTGTAGTTGTAGTTGCCGCTGATCCAGTCGACGACACGTCCGGACAACGCGTTGGCGGGCTGGGCCGTGTGCAGGAAGTCCATGTAACCGAGGTTTTCCTTCACAGCCGGGGTCACGATGGCCACCGCCGTGATCGACGCCCGCGTCAGTTCGATGTGCCCGTTCTTGAGAAGCGAGGCGAAATCGAAATCGGACCCTTCCACGCCCACAATGGTGTCACGCTGCGCCGGGATGCGGTCAGAGTACACCTGAACGTAGTCGCCGTTCTCAATACCCCGCGCTTCGGCCACCTTGGGATGTATTTCGATCCAGTTTTCCGGCCAGCGCTGCACGATATAGGGGCGGCGTCGGTCGTCATAGCCGGACTGCCAGCGTTCGTTGATGCGGCCTGAGCTGATCCAGATCTCATCCTCGCGCGGTTTCAGCCATTCCCAATATGACGAGAACAGATCCCACGGCGCTTTCTGGATGTTGCACTTGCCCGTCTGGCTGTTGAAATGCGTGAGTTTCTTGTTGAAGACCGTGCCGCCGATGGGCCCTTCTTCGGGCAGCACACGGTTGACGTCATGCAAGCGTTTGGTCTCAACCAGATTGCCTTCCTTGTCCATCAGGACCGGGCCTTGGATGCCGTTGGTGCCGAACTCACCCAGCTTCTGGTGCAGGGTCTTGCCCTCGCGCTGCGCGACGACCTTGACCATGTTGAAGTCCTTGCGGCTTCCGCGTGAGAAGCGCGCGCCTTCTTCCAGCACTTCGTTCGAATTCTGCCAGTCAAAGCCTTCGAAACCCATCTTCTTGCTGAGCTGCGCGATGATCCACCAATCCGGCTTCGCGTCTCCGGGGGCATCGTAGAACTTGGGATAAAGGCGGACACGGCGTTCGCCGTTCGCACGCGTGAACGTGTCTTCGCCCCAGCCGGAAGCCGGGAACACGATGTCCGCGTAGCGCGCGCCAATCGGGTCGACCAGATAGATATCCTGGTTCCAGACGACCATGCCGCCGGAATCCACTCGCCGCTTCAGCGTGTCGATGATGTCCTGCTTTTCAAAGCTCATCACCTGATGCGGATTGCGTGTCGTGAGCTCGTCAAACTTGGCCTGCAACGACTGAGACCCGCACATCGCCTGCACCCATGTAGTGCCGATCACATGTGCCAGCCGCGTGTGCCCGCTCATCAGGTAACGGTCGGTGTCCATCGCGCGACGACGACGACCGGGCAGCTTTTCGGGTGACTTGTTGCGGGGATACCCGCCGCCACGCAGACCGCCCCGTTGGTGGCCGCCAGCGCGTCCGATCACCTGCCCCGGACGCCCGCCAGCGCCGCAGACGATGCCAAGAGCCGAGATGGCTTGCGTATTGCCGGTGTTGTTCGACCAGTAAAAGCCTTTCTCGATCATGATCGAGGTTTTGGGCCGCGTGCCGTCTTCTTTCGGTTTCGCCATCCATTCGGCGGCCGTGTAGATTTTCTGCACGTCGATCTGCGCGATCTCGGCGGCTTTTTCAGGCTCTGCATAATCCTGGCTCAAAAGCCACTCTTTCCAGTCCTCAAAACCCGAGGTCTGGAACTTGCCCCATGTCGTGCGCCACTGCCACGGCGTGTTGCGCGTGCCCTGACCAAAGCCGGAGGAGGATTCCCACTTGTTGTTGACCCACTTCTGGATCCACTCGGCATCTTCCCAGCCGTTTTCGACAATAACCCGCGCAATGGCGAGCACGACCGGAAGGTCGGTGCCGGGCTGGATGTCGATGCACATGCCGCCGTTCTTCTCGGCAAAGGCCACGCCTGCGGTTTTGCGCGGCAAAAGGAAGATCGCCTTTTGCCCGCCCTGGATCGCCGGCATGATGAAGTTGGTATAAAGGATCGTCTTGGACTCGTAGGGGTCCGTGCCGCACATCAACAGCGTATCGGCATCGGCCCAGTCGTCATAGCTGGGTCCGAAATTGTCGAAACCAGCGTCCCGGAAACCGGGTGTCGAGGTCACATCCGACGGCGTGTCGTGGAAGGTGAAGTTTGCAGTGCGCACATTGCGCAGCGCGTATTTCGTGATGGCGTAGGTATTCTCCATATAGCCATACGAGAACGTCTTGACGCCGTAGGAATTGGTGCCGTGTTTTTCGAGCACGTAGTTGCCAACTTCGGCGGCAATATCGAGCGCATAGTCCCATGTCACGGGCATCAGAACGCCGAACATCCGCACCATCGGGCTTTGCAGCCGGTCGCGCGTCGGCGATTGCGGGTTATAGACCTTCTTGGCCAGCGCCCCACCGCGAATGGACGAGTTGCCGTCATAGTTGACGAAATCAGTGTCCTTATCCGGAATGATGACAACGTGATGCGGTTCGCCATTGTGCAAAACGATATTGTGCTGGTTCGGCGCAACCCAGGCACCTAGCGGCGCGACGGGGAAATCCTCGCCAAAGGCATTGTCTTCAGCCTTGGGACCGCCGACCTTGCCGCCCGCGACGGGCCAGCGATACACTTTGTAGCCGCAGGCAACGATGCAGTAGTCGCAAGCTGTCGAGATGACATCAGCATCCGGCGGCGGGAGGGGAACGGATTCTTCCGGGACGTAATACGGTGTTGACATGGGTTTGCCTCCTTATCCCTGAAGATTGTCGAAACGGCCGTAGATCAGGCCAAACATTCCGACGGCGTAAATGTCGTCGCCCTCAAGCTCCAACAGCACCTGTGGCAAGGACTGGTAGGCCTGCCCCGAAATGAAGATGCCGTGGCGCGTGAGATCGAACGTGGTCAGATGAAGCGGGCATGGTCCCAGCGCCTTGTCAGCGGCCTGATAAGTGCCCTGAAGCGGGCCGCCCTGATGGGTGCTGGTGTAGTTGAACGCCACCACATCCTTGTCCAGTCCAAGCCCGCCACCGGCCTCGGTGCCCAGTTTGACGAGGATCGACTCGGCGTATTCGCCTTCGTCGGGGTACTCGAAATCAAAGGGTTCATCGACGCTCAGTTCGCTGAGTTTCGCGATGAACTTTCGCGGATATGTCGAGACAACGGCGGGGGTCTGCGCCTCTGGCATGCCGGGGACGCCGACCATAACGACGGTTGTGGCGATCCCGCTGGTCAGAAGAAATTGTCGCCGGTTCATCAGGCAGGGCCGGGTGCCCGCCTTTTTGGCTTCATCATTCTCGCCGTTGATGGCACGAACGATTTCTGGATCAACCTTGTTCATTGTCGTTCCTCCTTAGTTCTGCACCGTTGGCAGCGGTTCCATGATTGGCAATTCGGGGTCGTCCACCAGGATTTCAGCGCCCGAAAGGCTCTCAAGAAACGCGACAAGCGCGTCGATCTCGTCGTTATTCATGCCCAATGGCTGGATCATGTCGGTCTTGGTGGCCGAGAAATCGTTCTCGCCGCCACCGTCGTTGTAAAAGACGACCACGTCGCGCAGCGTTTCCAGCATCCCGTTGTGCATGTAGGGATAGGTGTACTTGGTATAGCGCAGACTGGGCACACGGAACTTTCCAAGGTCCGCTTCCTGCTTAGTGCGAAAATAGAGCCCCGGATCGTCTTTGTATTCGCGGTATTTTTCTTCCGTTACACCCTTGGCCAGCAACTCGAACCGGAAGGTGATCTGGGCGATCTCGTCTTCTTCCCAGCCGTCATAGCGCGGCACGCCAAGGTTATAATAGGCCTCGTTCGTCAGCAGCGGGCCATTGTGGCACGACACGCAGTTGGCCTTGCCAGCAAAGAGTTCCAGACCCTGTTTCTGCTGATCTGTCAGCGCGCCGTCATCGCCGCGCATGTACACATCAAACGGTGTATCGGTCTGTACCAAAGTGCGCTCGAATGCGGCGATCGCCATATAGGCGTGGCGCACGCTGGGCCAGTCGTCGCCGAAGACGTCGCGGAACCTCGTTCGGTATTCCGGAACGAAGGCCAGTCGCGATTCCATCATGTCGTCTTCACCATTGCCCGCGACGCCACCGCGGGCGGCGGACCTCGCCTGACTTTCCAATGACTTGGACGACCCGGCCCAGAACAGTTTTCCGTAATAGGCCGAATTGATAATCGTCTGGCTATTGCGCCAATGCGTGGTCCCCGGATAGCCAAAGCTGATTTTGTCCTGAACAGCCCAACCCGCTTCAGGGCGGTGGCAGGCGGAACACGGCATGGCATTGTTGCCCGAGAGGATGGGATCGAAGTAAAGCAACTTGCCCAGTTCGATTTTCTCCGGCGTCATCGGATTGTCGGCCGGGATGGGCGGTGCGCCAAGCGCGGCCAGTTCTGCTGGCCGTGGGTTTTCCTGAGCCATCGCGCTGGTTGCAATCGCGGCAGATGCGAGGGCGGTGATGAATATTCGGTGTGCCATGATGACCTCCCTCAGTTTTTGGTGTTGAGCCAGTCTTCGATCAGCGCGTAGTCGTAGTCGTCTTCGCGCCAGACATAGGCATCGATATCAAAGCTGTCGCCGCTCAGGCTTTTGAGGAAATCAAGCAGATCGGCCTTTTCGGACGGAACCAGTCCCAGTGGTTGGAGACGCGCATCCTTGTTTGGATCGCTGCCACCGCCTGCGTCATAGAAATCGATAACATCTTCCAGCGTGGCAAAGGTGCCGTTGTGCATGTACGGCGCGGTCCAGGTGAGTTCGCGAAGCGTTGGCGTCAGGAACGTGCGTTTCGTCGTCTCGGTGTGGGTGCGGATGTAAGCGCCCAAATCCTCACGGATGTTCATATAATTCTCGACACCCATGAACTTTCCATAGGTGACAAACGAAGAATGCCGTTCTGGATCTGCCCAGATATCAGGGTTGTTCGGGACACCTGTGTTGTGAGGTGTGTCATCGGTGAAACGCGGCCCTGAGTGGCAGGCGGCGCAGTTTCCCTTGCCTTCGAATATCCCTTGCCCGCGCTGAGCGGCGGCCGACATGGACTCGGCATCAAACGGTGCATTGCGTGACTGGATCGTCTTCATGAAATCCATCAGCGCATTGCGCGCACCGCCATTGGAAGGCTCCGACATACCTGCGGTAGCAAACATCTCAACGTATACGGGATCCTGTTTGAACCGCTCCTGCATGATGCGCATGTCCATGTTCATCAGGTAGGTTTCGGTGATCATCTCCCGCGCGACGTCGTTGAGGTTCGTGCCAAGCCGCCCATCATGCATCCAGGCGGCGCGGAACCCAACATTTGCAAGCGTCGGTGCATTTCTGAAATGACCCGCGCCAGTATAGGCCGCCGAAAGCGCTTCGCCATCCGTGAAGCCCTTGTCTGGTTGATGGCAGCTTGCACAAGCCAACGACGTGTCGCCGGAAAGGCGGGTGTCGTAAAACAGCCGCTTGCCCAACTCTGCCCTCGCTGCATTGACATCAAGTGCAGGTTCGGGCGTTACGTCCTGGGCGAGAGCGGGAACGCCAAGCATCCCCGTGACAATCACCATCGCTTTCAGACATTTCATGGGCTGTCCTTTCTACGACATCAGTTGTTTGCGGCGCCTCCTTCGGCGTTGAAACCCGCGAGGTAAGCGATGACATTGGCGATATCCTCTTCTTTCTTGAGGCCCGCGAAAGTCATTTTGTTTCCGGGAAGAAATCCTTTTGGATCAGCAAGGTAAGACGCCAGATTTTCCTCGGTCCATGTCAAACCACTTTCGATCAGTACGTCAGAATAACGAAAACCCTCGACCGAAGCGGCAGCCGCCCCGAGAATTCCATTCAATGGAGGACCGACACGGACACGTGCCTTTTCGCCAACCTGATGGCAGGAACTGCATTTGCGGAATACTTTTTTTCCGGCGTCAGCGTCCTGCGCGGCCCCTTGACCAGACGATAGCGCCAACCCGACAACCGCGGCAGCAAGACAGTTTGTGAAGTTCATGTGTTCCCCAGCCAGTTCCACGCGCTTCTCTTTGGTCCAAACATGACCTTGACGAGCGCATCATTGAAAAAAGACTAGCGAGCAAACTTGGCTGAGTTGTTGCAATGCGTGTGAAGAATTGTGAATTTTTGTTAACGCGAGGCTTGGACGGCCTCTTGATCGAGAAGCTGGCGCACCATTTTGGCCAGCGTCGCAGGCTCGACAGGTTTGGCCAGCAACGCGGGTTTTGGTCCCGAGACATCAATGTTCTCAGGTTTGTAGGCACTACAAAAAAGAACAGGGATGTCCGGTCTGGAGCGCCGGAAGGTATTGACCAGTTCCTCGCCGTTCAGATCCGGCATGACCATGTCGGAAACCACGAGATCAAAGTCGCCTGGCGATTTTTGAAACCGCGCGAGGGCGACTTTCGGGCCTGAAAAGGCCTGAACCTGATAGCCGAGTCGCGACAAAATTCTTCGAAGCGTTCCGGCAACCTCTGCCTCATCGTCGATGAGAATGACCCGCTCGGTGCCGCGCGGAAGGGCGGCGGCTGGCAGTGCGGCAGTTGCTGTCCCTTCGCCAGCAGCCGGAAGGTCGATCTTGAAAGACGCGCCTTTTCCCGGTTCACTTTCTACCGAAATCGTTCCCGACATGTCTTCAACCAGACCAAAGACAACCGCGAGCCCCAAACCCGACCCTTTGCCAATCGGCTTGGTGGTGAAGAACGGCTCGAACAAATGCGCCCGGATTTCCTCGGTCATGCCCGGTCCATCGTCTCTGACGGTGAGCGTGACACGCTCGTTTTCGCCTCGCTCGACACTGACGTTGATCATTCGGTCCGCTCCGGCTATCGCTTCGGCGGCGTTGCGGCAAAGGTTCATTACGACCTGGTGAAGATGCGTCGGGTCGCCCATCACAGTTGTGCCCGGCGGGCAGGCAACAGTGATTTGAACCGTGGGCGGCAATGACGCACGCAACAGACCCGCGACCTCTTCGACAACGGCGCACAGATCAACTGGCCGGTTCTCGCCCGGCTCTCGCCGCGCGAAGGTCAGCAATTCGTTGACGATGCTCTTGGCCCGCCTCGCTGCTATTGCGATTTGCTCGATCTCGCCCGCAATCTCGCTGCCTTCGGGCGCATCAAGGGCTGCAAGATGACTGGCCCCTACAATGGTCGTCAGAATGTTGTTGAAGTCGTGCGCCACACCGCCGGCCAGCTGCCCGACCGCTTCCAGTTTTTGCGCGCGAACAACCTGCTCACGCGCCTGACGCTTTTCGGTGATATCTTCGCCAATACCAATAAAGTTCTTTACGACCCCATCGGGATCAAGCAGCGGCAGGATCATTGTATCCGCCCAGTAGCTGGACCCGTCTCTCTTTTGATTGCGGAACGTCCCTTGCCAGCTTTTGCCAGCCTCAAGGTTGGCCCTGATCGTCGCATAGGTTTCGGGATCGGTGTTTCCCGATTGCAGGAAGGACGGCGACTTTCCCAGAATTTCCGGTAGTGACCACCCTGAAAGTTCTTCGAATTTCGAATTGGCATACTGAATATGGCCGTTGGTGTCCGTGATAAGGATTGTCGCCGGGCTTTGTTCAACCGCGGTTGCCAATCGCTTTTCAGATCGCTCCAGCCGCTTTCTTTCGCTCAGTTCCATCGCAAGGTCCCCCACCGCTTCGCGCAGGCCGCGCACCAACAGGACAACAAGGATGCCGATAATCGATGCCGCGATGACCAGCGCAAAGATCGAAAGAAAGCCAATCCAGATCAGATTGCGTCCGCTTGAAACGGCCCGGCCAATCCGCGCGCCGCTTTGTTGTTGGATCGCAAGCCAGTTCTCTTCCAGGCGGGCAAGTGCGTCGACTGCGGCGCGATCATCCACGCGGACCAGAGCGTCGATGTCTTCGGCAACGCCGCCATTAGATGTTGCCGCAACGGCCACTGCCAGCATGTCTTCATATTGCTGAACGGTGGCGACTACCGAATTGATGGCGTCTTCCTCTCCGGGGTCGAGGGGCAGTGCGCGATACTTCGAAATCAAGCCATGAAACTCTGAGAGCTCCTGTTCGACGGCCGTTCGATAGACGTCATCCTGACGCAGAACGAAGTTTTTGAAGTTGTGAATAATGCCGCCATAGCCGAGATGACCACGAATTTCGCTGATCAAAATCCCCTTCTGCTCGGCAATGCCCGCATAGCTGTTCCAACTGTTCTCCACCTCCTCGAATTGCGCGCGTGTCGCAAGTCCAAGCGTCACGCCGAGAGCAACTGTGATGGACAGCAGGAAGGCGGCTCCAGCGACGATGGCGATCCAGCGGCGCGACTTGCCGGGGCTCTGATCCTGAGACATGACCCAGCATTCTCGCTATTGATCTATGAAGCAAGCACCATTAACACCAATGACTTGAAGGGATTGCGACGTGCAGGAACATCTACTCATCGTCGACGATGACAGCCAACTCACCGCCTTCCTGACAAGGTTTTTCAAAAGGCATGGCTACGGCGTCACGTCTGCGGGCACGTCAAAGGGCATGTTCGATGCCCTAGGAGAACGCTCATTTGATTTGATCGTTCTGGACCTGATCCTGCCCGACGAAAATGGATTGCAAGCCGCACTGCACTTGCG
>CAJICO010000602.1_pt1 | contig 10700 bp, 9 predicted proteins | sample 9199701 | NCBI WGS metagenome assembly CAJICO01 (sample SAMEA7708339, study PRJEB35096) | sediment metagenome | biome: marine neritic benthic zone biome [ENVO:01000025]; feature: sediment [ENVO:00002007]; material: shallow marine sediment [ENVO:03000034] sea grass bed [ENVO_01000059] ... | reverse complement strand
TGAGCGATTTTTTTTCAGTTCTGCTAATCATTGTTGCTTTGGCGGCGGTCGGAAATTTCGCCGCCAAGCCTTCGGTTGTTACCGGCAGCAATTGCGCAGGGCAATTTGTTCAGGTTTGCTGGTAAGTTAGAGCTTTTCTAGCAATTCACGGGTCGGCCAGGCATCCGCAGGCAGGCCCAATCGCTTTTGTTCTTTCTGGATGGCGCTTCGTGTCTTGGCGCCCAAAATTGCGTCTATGCCGCCCACATCATGACCGCGCGCCGTCAGCTTCTTCTGAAGCGACTTCATCTGACCTTCACCCAGTGCCTGGCTTGGTGTGCCGGCGTTGTACACCTGCGCGCCTTCCAACCGGGTGGCGAAATATGCGGCCGTTGTGACGTAGATAAAGCTTTGGTTCCACTCGAAAAATACGTTGAAATTTGGATAGACCATAAACGCCGGACCGTTCCGCCCTTGAGGGAGAAGTATTGCCGCCTCCAGATTGCGCGCGGCCAGCTTGCCAGAACGGGGTTTGACCCCCGATTTCTCCCAGTCCGAAGCGCGCCGCCAGGTCTCCAACCCGGTCGAAGACCAGTCGAAATCCCGAGGCATAACAACCTCTTGCATCCAGGGCTCCCCCTTGCGCCAGCCGAGGCTGCTGAGCATTTTGCCCCCTGACATCAGCGCGTCCGAAGGCGAGGTTTTCAAACTGACCTTGCCGTCACCGTCACCGTCAACGCCGTTTGTCAGAATATCTTCGGGCAGCATCTGCACCATGCCGATCTCGCCCGCCCAGGCGCCTGTCGTGCGGGCCGGGTCCAGATCGCCTTGTTTAAACAATTCGAGCGCGGCGAAAACCTGGGGCCGGAACAGCTCGGGCCGCCGGCAATCGTGCGAAAGCGTGACCAGGGCGTTGACGGTGTTGAAATTGCCTTGCACAGCGCCGAAATCGGTCTCGAACGCCCAAAACGCAAGCAATACACCCCGGGAAACCCCGAAGTCCCGCTCGACCCTGTCAAACACTCCGTCCCATTTCTCGCCGTTGCGCTTTCCGTTTGTGATCCGGCTTTGGCTGATCAGACGACGCGAAAAATCGACGAATGGCATCTGAAAAATGCCCTGTGCCCTATCGGCGCGGATCACTTTGGGATCCTGCCTCACACCGGCGAAGAACCGGTCAACCGCGGACTTTGAATGACCTTTTGAAACCGCCTCTGATTTAAGACCGTTAACAAAGGCGCCGAAGCCGCCACCGCAGGATTGAGCGGATGCGGCAGAAGCGGCAAACATAAGGGAAATTGCGAAAAATTGGGGGAATTTCATATCAAATCCATGCCTGTCTGGTGGTGGTGCGGAAACTAGCAGGAGGCGCCGGTTCGGCAACTCTCGAGCGCGAATAACCGCTTACAATTAACAAAAAATCATACTCGTTAAGTGATCGTTAACACTTTTGGCGGAAGCATGACGCAATTGGGGGCGGTATGAAGGCCAAAAATTGGCCGAGGGTGAAACGTTGATACTCATAGTCGCATCAAATCTGAACTTATCGCGCATTTGGGCTGGTCACCTGAAGCGCCAGGGTGAAGAAGTCATAGTAATCAGCAGCCAGCACGAGGCGGTTACTTATCTTCGCACGGGCAAGGCCGATGTGATTGTTCTCGACCTCATGCTTGAGCGCGGCAGCGCCTTCGCCATCGCCGATTTCGCCAGCTATCGTGCGCCCGAGGCACGGATCGTCTTTGTCACCCGAAGCTCGTTCTTTTCGGACGGCTCGCTATTCACGCACCATCCGAATACCGCCGCTGTTCTTCAAGAGCAGACGCCGCCGACCGATCTGGCGGCAATTGCTGCTTATCATGGGCGCGCTTCGTAAGTGGCGCGGGCGATGTGGCGAATTCCTTCTGAGATTCGGTCTTTCGGGATCGAGCTATAGGCCAGCCGATAATATTCGACCGGTGGCTTGCCGTCGGGAAAGAAAGGTGCTCCCGGCTCGATCAGAACGCTGTCTTCGCGCAGCCGCTCGGCCAAATCGGCGGTGTTCATGCCATTGGGCGCCCGCATCCAGAAGCTTGAGCCCCCCTCGCCGCCGCTGGCAATCGTAAGGCCTTCTTCCCTTAGTGCGGCAGCCATCACGCGCCGGCGGTTCGCGAAAGCCGTGGCGGTGCGTTTGATCAGCGCGTCATAGTGGCCGAGAGACATGAACGTGGCCGCCGTGCGCTGCACATGGCCCGGGGGATGGCGCAAGACGGTCGCTCTCAGCCCTCTCGCCTCGCGGATGAAGGCGCGCGGACCAACCATGTAACCCAGCCGCAACCCCGGGAAGAGCGACTTGGAAAAGGACCCCACGTGAATGACCCGCCCGTCACGATCGAGCGACTTCAGTGCCGGTGAGGGCGGAGTGACGAATGACATTTCAAATTCATAGTCATCCTCGACCACCAGAAAATCGTCCTTTGCCGCCTTCTCAAGAAGGGCGCGGCGGCGCTCGACCGGCATGGTGACGGTCGTCGGGCAATGGTGGCTCGGGGTGGCGAAAACCACGTCCGCACCCGCCGGAATGGCCTCGGGCGGCAACCCGCCTTCGTCAACCGCCACCGCTTCGACGTTGCAGCGGGTCAGGGACAGCATCGCCGACAGCCCCGGGTAGCATGGGCTTTCGATCACCGCCGTCCGCCGCTGGTTCAGCAGAATTTCCGCCGCCAGCCACAGCGCATTCTGCGCGCCCAGAGTTACAAGGATCTCGTCAGGCCCCGCCAGGATCCCACGCCGCGGCAGCGAATGCCGGGCAATGAACTCTACCAGCTTCGGATCGTCCCGCTCGAAATAGTCCGCCGTCATTGCTTCGAAATTGCGCAAACCAAGCGCCTGCAACGCGCAAATCCGCCAGTTCGCATGATCGAAAAGCTTCGGATCCGCCTGACCGTAGATGAAGGAATAGCGGTAGAGGTTCCAATCCTCGGGCTTGGCCAGCCCCGGCGACTGGGTAAACCGGTTGCCGATCAGGCGCGCCCAGTCGACTGTATCCCGCCGCTCCACCACCTCGCCGTCGAGCCGGGGTTGCGGGGCATTGACCGAAACGAAATACCCTGACCGCCCCCGGGCGGTGATGTAATCGTCGGCCAGCAGTTCGTGGAACGCCAGCGTCACGGTGATCCGACTGATCCCCAGATGCCGCGCCAATCGCCGGGTAGACGGCAGCTTCTCGCCCGCCCTGAACCGTCCGGACAAAATACCTTCGGCGACAAGCGACTGGAGCTGCTGCTGCAGCGTCCCTCCGAACTCCGGATCCAGAAAGAATGTATCTTCAGAGATCGCCATACAATCTGGACTTAAAGGATAAGGCCAGATTGTACAGGTTAAATGGGCGCGTCCATCTTCGGCGCGTCACGATACTGGGCGTGGTCGGTGCAGTTCCGAAATGGCCTGCTGGCTATCTACTCCCCGGCAATACGATGCGCCGGATTGAACCGCGATTCCTTGTCGATGGTGAACTGGCCGCGTTCCAGCTTGCGGAACTTGCCTTGGCGGAGAAGCTGGCCGAAGGATCTAAGGCTATCCTCACGCGACATCTCAAGCGCCGGATCGACCCTGGCCACGCGCTTCATGATCTCGGGCCGCGTGAACGAGGACTGGCCCTCGCTGAACACGGCGTAGGCGGCGGCGGCCTCCAATAGCTCGGGCAGTTCCTTGGCGCCCATGGTCTTGGCGAAGTCGGCGAAATCCTCGGGCTTGGCCACCTCTTCAACCTCGATTTCGATATCGACCCGCTGTGATGAAACCAGAACCAGTGGCGGTGCGCTGGTAGCTTGGCGGGCACTCTCCTGCGGCAGGGCCTCAGTTTGGCGCACCGCCTCCGTGAGATCCTCACGATAGGGGTCACGCTCCTGCTCCTCGGCGGTCTCTCGGGAAACCTGTCGCGACACCAGCCGGTCTGCCTTGGTCGCGGCCACGGCAGCGCGCATCTGGCTGATCACCCGGCGACGGCGCACGACCTCGTCGTCGTTGAGCTTGTTGTCGGTTTCGGCCATCAAACGTCCGACATCGCCTTCCGACTCGGGCGTGGGAAGGCGAGAGCCGGGATCTTCTGGCGCCTCTTCCGCGTCGTCGTCTTCTTTCGGTTCGTCCTCGTCCAGACGGTTCGCAATACTGCCGATGATCTGCGTAACGCTCCGACCGTCGTTGGTCAAAGCGTCCTCGGTTCCTTCGGCTTCTTCTTCGAAATCAAGGTCTTCGTCGAATTCCCGTTCCGCGGCGGTCTCGTCGGCTTTGGCGGCGATCTCGCCGGCATCTGCCTCAAAGTCGGCCTCTTCGGAAACGTCATCATCCCCGAATTCGACCCTCAGCGGTTCATCGTCGAGGACTTCCTCTACGGGCTCAATCTCGATCTCTGCCGCCTCTGCCTCATCCGCCAGTTCGGCTGTCGCTTCCGGCTCGTCGTCGAATGCCTCTTCCAGCTCGGCTTCGGCTTCGGCTTCGGCTTCGGCTTCGGCTTCGGCTTCGGCTTCGGCTTCGGCTTCGGCTTCGGCTTCGGCTTCGAGAATGCCCTCGTCTTCTGACGCGGCAAACAGATTGTCAGTCGTGGGCGTTTCGTCAGTGGCCTCGACAGTATCGTCTTCGACGACAGCAGCGTTCCCGTTGACGTCGGACGGCTCTCCGGGAGCTTCTTCGTCGTCGGAAAGGTCGCTTGTGATGGCCTCGATTGTCTCGGTTAGCGCACGGTCACGCTTGGCGACCTCTTCATCATCGGCCGAGGTTGCCTGTTCTTCGCCGCTTTCCTGAAGCTCGATGCTGCGGGACACCACGGCGCGGATACGGCGCAGCTTCTCGGCGACGGTTTCAGCGGGTGTGCCTTCGACCGGGCGGCTGTCGGGATCAACGGCAAGCACGTCCTCCGGCTCGTCCGACAAGAGATACTCGTCGTCGAAAGCCAGCGGCCCGGTTTCATCCGGAGTGTCCTTGGCAGGCACCTGGGGCTCGGCAGCGGCGACGACAACGCGAGCGGCGACCGCACCGTCATCCTCGACCGTTTCGGCCTCGGCGGGTTCGTCTTTTGCCGGCTCGGCTTCAACCTGGGTCAGGGAAACGCCGGTGTCGCTTACCCGGGCTTCAACCCGTCGCGTGGCTTCACGCTCGGCAATGCTCTGCAAAAGCTCGACGTCAGGCGTTGGCGGCTCGGCCCCGAAATACCGGTCGTCCGCCGCCAGGTCGCGAAAATACTCGGCGATATCCCGCATCGCCCCCAAGGGATCGTCGAAACCCTCTAACGTGCAGCTGAATGTCCCATAGGACACCGTCAGAATTTTTGTCGAACCATCCATAATCGTGTCGGCCGCTTTCTCCCCCGGATCAGCAACAGTGTGTTTACCACTTTGGCAGTCGAAAATACGAACAGACCTGGGGAATTCACAAGAATTTTTCAGGTCAGAAATATGGCACAGCGGACGCAGATAGGCGACATTGGCGCATGATTGCCGGGAATGTTCAGTCGAATGAAGGGGTCACCCTGGTCGGAGCGGGGAATCCGGGGGGTGAGGAAATTGTCAAAGCCATGGCATTTGCCCCATTTGTGGTGGCCGCCGACGGGGGGGCGAATTTCTGCCTTGCCGCGGGAATCAGCCCGTCAGCGGTTATAGGCGATCTTGATTCGATTCACGACGCGACCCGGACCGCATTGCCGGAAGCGCGTTTTCTTCAAGTGGCCGAGCAAGACAGCACCGACTTCGAAAAGTGCCTGACCCGGATCGACGCGCCATTCGTGCTGGCAACAGGGTTTGCCGACGGTCGGAGTGACCATTCGCTGGCCGCCCTCTCGGCCCTGGCGCGGGGCCTTGGCCCGCCGACGATCCTTCTGGCAAAGGAGGATCTGATCTTCGCCGCACCGGCACAGCTGAAACTGAACCTGCCCGCAGGCACGCGGGTCTCGCTATTTCCCCTGGCCAAGGTTCGGGGGCGGTCGGCAGGGCTCCGCTGGCCGATCGATGGGCTGACGCTCGATCCCATGGGCCGGATCGGCACGTCGAACGAAGCCACCGGCCCGGTTGAATTGACTTTCGAATCGGCAGGCTGCCTTGTCCTCATTCCGCCGGAGTTTCTGGCAGAGGCCCTGACGGCTTTGACCGGCTAACCAACTGTTCCCTATATATAATATAAAGCCCCGCCGCAATCGTCACACCGATGCCTGCCAAGGCGAGTCCGTTCGGAAAATCACGGAAGATCATCCAGCCAACAAGCGCGGCAACCGGGATTTCCAGGTATTGCATGGGCGCCAGTGTGGCCGACGGTGCAAATTTCAACGCGGATGTCATCAGAAGATGCGCCCCGGTGCCCAATAGCCCCATGGCAAGCACAAGCCACCAGACATTCGGCGGCGGCAGGGTCACCCGAAACCCCGGCGCGCCCAGGGGTGCGAGCAGCAGCAGAAGCGGCACGAAAAGCACCCAGGCAATCGCACCGGACACAAGCTGCAGGGCCACGGCGTCCACATGCTTTGCCAATTGCCGCGTGATCAGCATGAAGAAGGCGAAATCCACCGCCACGCCAAGTGGCAGAAGCGCTGGCCATCCGACCTCGGCAAAGCTCGGCTGGACGACCATCAGTGTACCGGCGAAGCCAACCGTGCAGGCGATCAACCGACGGTGCCCGACCTCTTCATCAAGGATGAAGCGGCCGAGCAGCAGCATGATGAAAGGCATGACAAACGCGATGGCGATAGCATCCGCCAATGGCAGGTAGCGGAGCGACAGAAACATCATTCCGATTCCTACGACATGCAGAACCGCCCTAATAACGACCAGCCGGAAGCGGTGCGCTGTCATGACAAGCGGAATGGCGCCGATCACGACAATAGGCAGCAGCACCAGAACCTGAACGGCCATGCGAATCGCTACCAGCTGCGCCACGTCTATCTGGCCGCCAAGAAGCTTGGCCAAAGCGTCGCCCAAGGGCGCCATCACGCAAAAGCCCAGCATGAGAAGGATTCCAAGAACAGGGCGATCGCTTGTCATGGCGCGACCCTACCCCAGCGCAGGCCGTGTGCAACGGTCGGCGTCAGTTCACGTTTTCAACGCCCTCCGGCTGCCCCACAACCACGAACCGCAGATCATCAGGCCGGTAGATGCGTTTCACCACTCGCCGGATATCGTCGAGCGTCACCGCATTCACCTTGTCATTGCGGGTGTCGATATAGTCGAGCCCCAGATCATCCATCTGCATGCCCACAAGGATGCGGGCGACGCTGGCGTTGCTGTCGAAGCGAAGTGGATAGGCGCCGGTCAGATAGGTCTTGGCCTCGGCCAGTTCCTGTTCGGTGACACCCTCGGCGGCGACCTTGGCCCATTCCTCGCGGACCACGTCGATGGCCTTGCCCATTCGGTCGTTGGCCGAGGCGAGCTGGCCGACCATCACATGGGCCAAATCATAAGTCGCCATGTAGGACCCCACCCCATAAGTCAGCCCGCGCTTTTCCCGCACCTCGAGGCTTAGCCGCGATTGCCGCCCGGACCCGCCAAAGATCTCGTTGGCGACGAAGGCAGGGAAAAAATCCGGATCGTCGCGGGCAATCCCCTCGTGTCCGAAAATCGCCACCGATTGGGGCGTGTTCAGAGACACCAGCGTGACGCCGCCCGACAGTGTCACGTCGGCCTCGCCCGGAATGGATGCACCGGTTTCCGGCAACCCTGCCAGGAGATCGTCGAGAAGTACCCCCAGCTCTTCCGCCGTGATGTCACCGGCCACGCCCACATAGACACGGTCTTGCGCGACAGCATCGGCAAAGGCCTGGACGATGTCATCGCGGGTAAGGTCAGTGACGCTTTTGATCGTTCCGTCAATCGGTGTCGCATAGGGGTGATCCCCATAGGCGATCCTGCTGAAATTGCGCGAGGCAATGCGGTTGGGGTCACTCTCATCACCGCGAATATTCGACAGTACCTGCCCCCGCACCCGGTCAACGGCATCCTGGTCAAATCGTGGCTCTGTCAACGCCAGTTTCAAAAGCGCGACGGCTTCGTCCCGGTTTTCTGAAAGAAATCTCACCCCGACAGTCAGCGCATCGCGGTGGGCGTCGAACCGGTAACTTGCCGCCAGTTCGTCACGCGCCGCTGCGAATCCCTGCGCATCCAGGTCACCCGCCCCTTCCTCGATCAGCGCGGCCATAAGGTTCACCGCGCCGCGCTTCCCGGGCCGGTCCAATGAGCCGCCACCGCGAAAGCGGATTTTCATCGCCGTGAAGGGGATCGAATGCTCCTCGACCAGCCAGGCCTTGAAACCGCCGGGCGAAGTAACCTCCTGTATATCCACCGCCGCCCCTGCCGGGACAGCAATCGTGAAGGCGAAGACAATTGCCAGAATCCCGCGCATCATTGCGTCACCTCGCTTTCCCGAGAAACAAAGCCGGACACAGCCGCCCTTCGGTCCAGGAATATTTCGGCAGCTTTCAGTATGTCCTCCTCGGTCACGGCCTGAAGGATATCCGGCCAGGCCTTCACATCCTCGACCGTCAGGCCTTGGGTCATCGCAGCGCCATACCGCTGTGCCTTTGCCGATGTGTCGTCCTCGGCATAAATCTGGGACGCCCGCAACTGCATCTTGATGCGCTGAAGTTCCGCCGCATCCACGCCTTCTTCCATGAACTCTAGAACCGCCTCGTCGAGCAGCACCTCGGCCTCTTCCAGCGACACGCCGGGCACCGGAACGATCGCCAGACCGAAGGTGGTGTCATCAAGCGACTGACCGCGATACCAGGCTGTTGTATAGACCGACTTCGGATCTTCGAACTGCAGCTTCCGTGCCAGTACGGAGGTGGTCGAGGAACCGCCAAGAACCTGCGCCAGCATGGTCAGAGCGGCTGCTTCCTCCTGATTTCCCGCATCGCGTTCGGGCGCCAGATATATCCGGGAAACATAGTCATTCCCGATTCTAGGGTCCGAGTATTTCATCCGCCGCTCGGCCAGTTGCGGCGGCTCGGACGGACGGGCGCGGTCCTTCACATTGGGGTTTGGCGCAATCGGGCCATAGTGCTTTTCGGCCAGTGCCTGCACCTCTTCCGGATCGACGTCACCCGCCACCACAAGCACCGCATTGTTGGGTCCGTAATGCGCTTCGTAGAATTCAACGGCATCCTCCAGCGTCAGGGAATGCGCCTCGTGTTTCCAGCCGATGATGGGCGTGCCGTAAGGATGGTTCAGATAGGCAGCCGCCATCAACTGTTCGTTGAAAAGGGCGCCGGGATCATTCTCGGTGCGCTCGTTGCGCTCTTCGATCACAACGTCGCGTTCTGTGCCGATATCCTCAGCCACCAGCGCCAGCCCATCCATGCGGCTGGCTTCCATCCCCATAACCAGATCAAGCCGGTCAGCGGCGATACGCTGGAAATAGCCGGTGTAATCGTAGGAAGTGAAGGCATTGTCGCTGCCGCCATTGCGGGCGACCGTCTCGCTCAACTCGCCCGAGGCAAGTTCATCCGTCGCCTTGAACATCAGATGCTCGAGGAAATGCGCAATGCCCGACTTGCCCGGCGGCTCGTCGGCCGAGCCGACTTTGTACCAGACCATGTGGACCACGACCGGCGCGCGATGGTTCTCGATCACCACGGCTTCGAGCCCGTTTTCAAGCGTGAATGTGGAAATATCCTCGGCGTGAAGCGACAGGGGAGATAGGAAGATTGTTACCGCCAGCGTGGCAATGGCCTTGCGCATGAACGCTCCTTTCAGTTCGTGGGCCAAGACATGGCCCGATTCCCCCCGCGTTCAACCTGAATTCTCTGTGATCAACCGTCTTCCTGGCTCGGCGGCACCGCCGATGTGCGCACGCCAAGCCGGCGCAGACGTTCCAGTTCGGCGTATTGATCCAACTCCATTTCTTCATAAGCGCGGAAATAGACATTCACGTCGAAAAGCCGCTCCAGAAGCCGTCCCCGATTTTCCCGGCGGAAATCCTCGTCAGCAGAAGCGAGGCTCGCGCGGATATTGGGGTCAACCCCGTAGCGTGTCGTGTAACGGACCAGCGAGCCATCGGTTGAACGCCGGCCAAGCGCCTCGGGATTGCCGCCAAGCGCGATGGCCATATCGGCCTCGGGTGTCGGGTCGGCGATATTTGTGCCACCCGGTGTCGGCTCGGGCAGAGTGGCCAAATCTTCGGGTATTTGCAAAGGCTTGGTGGGAAGGACGGAAAACTCGTCCGGCCCCTCGCCCCGGGGTTGCTTGATATTCATAAGGCTGGGATCGCCCCGGCTGCAGGCGGCCAGCGCAATCATCAGACCAAGTATCAAGACAGGTCGCACCATCCGGCACTCCAGAACGTTTCGTCCTTAATAATCCGCAATGTCGATTGTGGAAACCCCGACAATCACTGCTCTTTTTCTTCCGGCTGTCGGGGCGAAGTCAGCACAACCAGACCCACGGCACCAATGAAGATGGCAATATCGGCGACGCTGAAGGACCAGGGGTTTTCCCAGCCACAGCAGGACATGTTCAGGAAATCCGCTACTGCGCCATAGACAATGCGGTCGATCACATTGCCGATGGCGCCGCCAATGACCAGCCCGGCCGAGGCCTGGACCCATGGCCCCGGCTTGTCGCGGACCATCCACCAGATGATCCAGATGCAGATAATTGCGGCCAAAGCGATCAACCCCCAGCGGTTGGCAAGCGGGATGCCGAAATTGATGCCTTCGTTCCAGGCCATCCTGAGCATCAGAAGCGGATAGTAGACAGCGATGACAC
>CAJICO010000017.1_pt1 | contig 10794 bp, 11 predicted proteins | sample 9199701 | NCBI WGS metagenome assembly CAJICO01 (sample SAMEA7708339, study PRJEB35096) | sediment metagenome | biome: marine neritic benthic zone biome [ENVO:01000025]; feature: sediment [ENVO:00002007]; material: shallow marine sediment [ENVO:03000034] sea grass bed [ENVO_01000059] ... | reverse complement strand
TTTTGGCGTCGCTCTACCTGATCTACACGCTTGGGCGATGCTGGATCGACCCAAGCCTTGGGCCCATCCTTTCGGAAGAGGACCAACCGGATACGTCGCGTTTCTATGGCGCCGAGGTTGCCTTGATCTGCCTCGGCGTCCTGACCATTTGCCGAGTGTTCGGTCTGGGTATGGGCGGCGCTTTTGGCGGGGTGGTGCCGTTTGGCGGCCTCATCGTTCTGGCGATTACGTTGGCGGTAGCATACGCCGCCTATCGAAAACTGAGCGTCTTGCGGATCGTCGTTCCGATTGCCGTTCTGTTCCATATTTACATGATCATCGCGAATCTGGGTCAGGACGGTCTGCCGATCTGGTCAATTGTCTTTGCCATCTTCATGGCATTCCTGGCCTACCTTGGCCGGCCAATCTATAGCCAAGACGCCGACGAGGGATTCTACTTTTCGGATCTCTGGGACGAGTTCTTTGCCGGCCTCATGCCGCCGACGATCCTTATATCGTTCGCGCTGGGTTCGATCCTGCTTGGATTTGCAACACCCGCCGAAGCAGCTGCCATGGGCGCATTCGGATCGATCCTATTGGCGATTGCCTATCGCAAGTTCACCATCCCGAGCTTCTTTGACAGTCTGATCAAGGCGCTGGAGATCACGGTTCTGATCATGTTCCTGGTGGCGGCGTCAAACTTCTTTGGCGCACAGTTCAGCGCACTGGGCACGCCAAGGATGCTGACCGAGCTATTGCTGGGCCTCGATCTTTCGCCCTTCCTGATATTGCTGCTGGTGATGGCGCTGATCTTCCTTTTGGGCTGGCCATTAGAATGGGTGCCCATCGTGTTGATCGTGGTGCCGGTTCTCTTGCCCACGATCGAGGTGCTCGAACTGCACGGCCTCAGTCGCTATGACATGATGGTCTGGTTTGGCATACTGGTGGCGGTCAACTTACAGACGGCCTGGTTGTCTCCGCCTGTCGCCTTATCGGCCTATTTCCTGAAAGGCGTGGTGCCGAACTGGGATCTGAAAGACATCTATTTGGGCATGATGCAGTTCATGCTGGTGCAGCTATGCGGCCTGATCCTGCTTTTGATCTTCCCGCAGCTTGTACTCTGGTTGCCACGAGTCATGTCCGGGGGATAGCGAGGCACGCAAAATAAATGGGAAGCGCGGCGAGGAAACGCCGCGCTTTTCTTTTGTCAGCTCACCGCCTTATCCAGCGCCTGGTCAAGGTCAGCGATGATGTCATCGACATCTTCGATGCCGATGGACAAACGCACGACATTGGGCAAGGCACCTGCGGCTTCGCGCTGTTCGTCCGACAACTGCCGGTGAGTTGTCGAAGCCGAGTGAATGATCAGCGATTTCGCATCGCCCAGGTTGGCCACATGGCTGAACAGCTCGACGGAATCGACCAGTTTGACGCAGGCGTCATAACCGCCCTTGACCGCGAAAGTGAAAAGCGCCCCTGCCCCGTTCGGGCAAATCCGCGCAACCCTGTCAAAATAGGGTGAGCTTTCAAGACCGGCGTAGGTCACGCTTTCGATCCGGTCGTCGGCCTCGAGCCACTTCGCGACCTTCACGGCGTTTTCCACATGTTTCTTCATCCGCAGCGACAGGGACTCGATCCCGACCAGCGTGTAATGTGCGCCCTGCGGGTTCATGGTCATGCCCAGATCGCGCAGACCGACCGCGATTGAATGGAAGGTGAAGGCCATCGGTCCCAGAGCTTCGTGGAAGTTCAGGCCGTGATAGGCGGGTTCCGGTTGCGAGAGAGATGGGAACTTGTCCGAGGCCGACCAGTCGAAGGCACCCGAATCCACGACGGCGCCGCCTGTAACCGTGCCGCTGCCAGTCAGATACTTTGTGGTCGAGTGAACCACCAGCGTCGCGCCGAAATCGATCGGTTTGCAAAGGTAGGGCGTAGCCGAAGTGTTGTCGACGATGACTGGGATACCGGCTTCGTCGGCGATCTTTCCGATAGCCTCCAGGTCGGTGATGTAGCCGCCGGGGTTGGCGATGGATTCGCAGAAGATCGCCCGTGTGTTTTCGTCGATGGCGGCGCGGACAGCGTCGAGGTCATCGAAATCGACCAGCGAACTGGACCAGCCGAAACGTTTGATCGTTTGGGTCAGCTGTGTGTAGGTGCCGCCGTAAAGCCGGGTCGAGGCCACCACGTTGCGACCGGGCATCATCAGCGGGAAGAGCGCCATGATCTGCGCCGCGTGCCCGGAAGAACAGCAGATGCCGCCGACGCCGCCTTCCAGCGTGGTGATCCGGGCGGCAAGCGCGCCAACGGTCGGGTTGGTCAGGCGTGAATAGATGTTGCCCACTTCCTGAAGATTGAAGAGACGCGCGGCGTGGTCAGCATCGTTAAACACGTAGGCCGTGGTCTGATAGATCGGCACTTGCCGGGCCCCGGTGGCCGGGTCTGGTGTATTGCCGGCGTGAACCTGCAGCGTGTCGAATTTCTGGTTGTCAGACATTTCATGTCCCCCTGTTGAGGTGCGGGCTGTTCTGCGGGCCGGCACAATTCCTTCGCCGCCCTTTGTGGTGCGAAGTTACAAACAGATCAATAGTCAGCGCATCCAAAGACGTTCGCGTTTGATCCGGTTGCGTATGGCTTTTTCGGCGGGCGGCAGATTTGCGCGATCAAAAAGCGCCCGGACCTTCTGTCCGCGGTTCTGATAAATCATGCGGCGGAAAGGCTCGTAGACTTTCAGAACCTTCTTGATCTTGTTGGGCCGCGCGATCTCGTAGAGCATCTCGACCGTTGCTTCGGGGGCAATTGCAAAGAGGAGCGGCATTGCCCGCCAGTGGAGGCTGACGTCGCCATCAAGCCCGGCGAGTTCCGGGCCCGGGCGGCCGCCGCCCAGTTCGGTGATCGCCACCGGCAAGGCAATCTGATCCAGCCAGGGATAGAACGCCTGGGTGGCGAGTTCAGGCAGTTCGTCGTCGCGGATGCCTGTCATGAAGCGGATCATCAGGGCGGCGAAAGTCTGAGGGCACTTGTAATAGAACCATCCCGCGTTGAAGTAGAGGTATCGCTGCCAGTGGTCGTCGGGCTCCGATAGATCCAGCGTTGCGTCGAAGGGCACTTCGAAGTGATCGTAAATGGCGCGCCATATGCCCTCGTATCCAGGACCGTAGAGTGGTGGCTTTGGCCATGTGTTCTCTCGCGCCATGGAGGCGGCGGGCCGGTCGAAGTCAAACGGAACCTGGTTTATTTCGCCGATAATCAGCGTGTCTGTGTCGAAGAACACAAACGGCCGATCGGAAGGCAGCTCGGCGAGACACTCGATTTTGTTTCCAATGGGATAGGCGGCGCCGAAATGCCTGCATTCGAACGAGAAGATCTGTGCGCCCAGATCCAAAAGGCAGTCGCGGGCAGCGTCATCCTGCATGCGGGGATCGCCGCGCCAAAGCGGTCCGGGGCGTGGCTCGCCAATCAGGAGTTTCCCTTTGAAATCAGGGGAGAAGCGGCGCAGCGACGCGGCAAAAAGAACGGCCTCATAAGTCAGCCGCCCATGTTGCGCTACGATGACGATGTCGAATGTGCCCCTTTCGGGGACGGGATTATTCATGGTTCTGCCGTTCTCATTGCCGGTTTAGCGGCTAGCCCCGGGCCATGGCAAGCCGCGGTCGTTCAAGCCAGCAGGAAGGTCTGATCGCCGATCAGGTACTCGTGATCCTGACGGAGCGTTTCATTGGTCAGCATGATCCGGTCTCGGGCGAGAAACACATGCCAGGTTTGTGTGGCGATCGGTGCCGGCTGCAAAAAGGCACGGCAGGTGAGAATCGCGGTGTTCAGTCCGGCGCCCGGATCACGCGCCGAGGTATAACGGATGAGTTCGCAATTCTGGGCGCGCAGGTCCTCGGCAAGATCGCAGCAGGCGGTGTAGTCGGTCGGATGGGTCCAGTCCCCGAGTTGGGCGACATCCGCGCGGCTCAGATCGAGAGACACCGGAACCGCCACATCGGCCTGAATGGCGGTATGCGACGTGGTCGTGTTGGGGAGCGGTGTGCCAGGCGAGGCGCGGTAGAATTTCACCAGACCCCAGGCGGTTTCGATCGCCGCCGTCAGCGCCCGTTCAGCTGCATAGTAAACGCCGGGCGTGTGGCCTTCGCGGCGGAATCGTGACGCCCCCGGATAGCGCCCGTAGCGGAACGGAGAGCGGAACTGATAGTCAAGGTGCCGGCACTCGGGCGGCACCGCTGGTTTGCTGGCCTCGAGGAGTTCCTCCAGCCGGTTCTGTTCGGCAAGCGTGTCGGTGATCTTGCGGGTGGCGGGCCGGTACTGCCCTTCGATCACCCGCCAGACATTGCCCGCGTAGGGCTCAAACGGGAGCACGGGCGGCGTCGAGATAAGTCATGACGGTGACCAGACCGGCGGCGGACTTGATCAGTTCGGCGGGCGTGCCGCCCAGATCGGTGTTTTCGTTCCGCATCCAGGCACGATTGGCTTCCGCATCGCCACCCGTGATCGTATCGAGCGCGCGGAAGACGCGGATAAGATAGGCCGAGAGTTCGAAGGCCTTACCGGAAAGGCCTACGGCCCCGTCCTTCATCTTGGAGACCTGACCGGCACTCACCCCGATGGCTTCAGCGACCTCGGCTTGCCTGAGGCCAAGCGCCCTGCCAGCCCGGGCAACGGATTTAGCCATGAGGCGGGCATCATCGTGAGATACATCTGATGCTATCTGGAGCGCTGAATTGGGCATATTTTCTTTCCTTAGAAAGAAATATAGAAATTCTTTCTGAAGAAATCAATATCCAATCGAAAGACAATTCTCATGCTGAAGCTGGCTCGGGTAAACGACCGGGTTTCCGATCGATCTCGGGTATCGGAGATCGGCACGGAGTTTGCTTCAAACCCCGTGCCCCTCAATCGATCAGGCTTGAACCGCCTTCATAAACCGGTCGCGGATAACCACGGGATCCATGGTGATCACCGGCATCTTGGCATTGCCGCTTTCGCACTTGCAGATGATCACGGTCATTTCGCCAGCATCAAGCGCTTCTTGCAATACGCGCCCGGTGTCTTCTGCCTGGCATTCAACAACCCGGTCACAACCTGCGGCTTCGGCCATCTTGGTGAGAGACGTCTTCTTGCCGGTATAGGTCGGCTGATCCCCAGTGGAGCCGTAAGAGCCATTGTCGACGATCAGAAGGATATAGTTAGGCGCCGGGTTGTTGCCGATTGTCGGCAGGGTGCCGAGATTGGTGAGAATGGAGCCGTCGCCATCGATGACGATCACCGGTTTCGGTTGCGCCAACGCCAGGCCCAGTCCGATGGATGAAGCCAATCCCATTGTGCCCAGCATGTAGAAATTCGACGGCTGGTCGTCGATGGCGTGCAGTTCCTGGCTGGGAATGCCGATGTTGCAGACCACCAGCTGGTCACGAAGGATAGGGGCGATGTCTTTCAGGATTTCGGAACGGATCATTGGTCGCCGTAGCCTCCCCAGAAGTTGGCGTCGGTCAGGATCGCCACGGGTTTGTTGGACATGAAGGTATAGTCGAGGATCATCGGAAGCTCTTCCACGTCCGCCTGCTTGTGGAAGTGGTAGGTGGGGATGTTCAGCTGCGCCAGAAGCGCTTTGGTATGCACCGCCATTTCCACCTGGCAGGCCACTGGTTCGCGCAGTTCGCCCCGGTAGGAGATCAGCATAGGCAACGGCATCCGGTAGAACTGGATCAGCGTCGCCAACGTGTTGATCGTTACCCCAAGGGCGGTGTTCTGCATGATGATCGCGGACCGCGTACCCCCCATCCAGGCGCCGGCGCAGATGCCCATGCCTTCGTCCTCTTTGTTGGACGGGATGTGATAGATTTCCTCGCGGTTTTCTACCTCGTCGATGACACCGGCCAACTGCTTGCAGGGGACGGTTGTGACGAGGCCGATCCTGGCCGCGACAAGGTCGTCGGTTATCTTCTTGTCAATATCCACGGGTCGTGGGCTCCTCGGATTGGCGGCGCCTGGGTCGGGCCTTGGTTTGTCGATAGGGGCTTGATGGTCAGTTCTCCGACCGGTGCACATGCACGGCGCAGAGCGCATGGCGCACGACGCGGGCCGCGGTCGAGCCCAGAAAATAGTCGCTGAGACCGGGCTTGTGCGAGCCCATAACGATGCAGTCATGCCCGTGCTCGGCGGCATATTCGGTGATTGTGCGCCCGACATGGCCCTTCAGCATGATTGCTTTCACACCGGGCATGTCGGCCACACGCTCTTCCAGAATGCTTTTCGCCCGGTCATAGGCCTGTTGCACGGTCTTTTCGTCGAGAGTGGAGTTATAGGTACCCGGCGGCGTCTCGTAGACATGCAGCGCCGTGATTGTGCCGCCTTCTGCCAGCAGCGTCTTGGCGATATCGAGGGTTTTCGCGCCGACACCGTGATCCAGCGCCATGGGGATGAGGATATTCCTGTACATTGCGGGTCTGCCTTCACTCAGTTGGGTCGGGGATCAAGAATAATTTTCGGGGCCGCGCTTTTGCCCGCGCGGATTTCGCGGAATGCGGCGGCGCCTTCAGCAAGTGGCCGGAGTTCGGCCCAATCGAGCGCGCCGAGGCTTCCGTCGAAAATCGCGGCGGCGGTGTCGCGAAAGTCCTGCGCGCTATAGGTATAGGTGCCGATAAAGGTGATTTCCTGCAGCGTCATGCGGCGTATGTCCAGCCCGCCCTCCGCCTCGCCGAGCCCGATATGGGCGATGACGCCGCCGGGGCGGGCATGGGTCGAGGCCATGGCGCGGGTGGGGGCGTAGCCGACGCCGTCGATCACCATGTCGAATTGATCGGCCGTAGACAGGGCCTCGGGCGCGCGGGCATCGAATCCCTGTGCCTCCAGCACGGCGCGCCGGCCTTCCTGGGGTTCGACGATGACAATGCCCGTCGCGCCCTGGGCCTTTGCGCAGAGGGCTGCGCCAAAACCGATGGCGCCGCCGCCGATGACCAGCGTATTTTCCGCGCGGCCACCAAGGGCGGTCAGCCCCAGCCGCACGGCGTGCCAGCCACAGGCAAGTGGTTCGGCGAGAGCGGCCTTGTTTAGCGGTACGTCGTCCGGCACCGTAACGAGATTTGCGGGCGGCATGGCCAGCAGTTCTGCAAATGCGCCTTCGCGCGGCGGCATCGAGATGATCTGGCGATCAGGACAGATATTGTCGCGTCCCGCCCGGCAGGCAGGGCAGGTGCCGCAGGCAACGAGCGGATTGATCGTAACGCGGGCGCCTGTGATGTCGCCTTCGAGGACGACGCCGGCCGCCTCGTGTCCCAGGATAAGCGGCGCCGGGCGACGCTCGTCATGTCCCAGATAGGCATGCATATCGCTGCCGCAGATGCCCACCGCATCGATCCTGATAAGCGCCTCGCCGGGGCGAGGCTCTGGATCAGGCGCATCGCGGTATTCGAGCGCTTCGGGACCGGTGTAGACGAGGGCCTTCACGACCTTTCCCCGGGTACGCGAATTCCGGCACGGAATTCGGTTCGGAAAATGACGCATCTTCCAGTCGATCTCCGATGCGGAGATCGACCCGGGGTTTGTGTCAGACTCCGCTTAGCCATCGGCGGAAAGGTCGAAATTGACGCCGGGAAAATACTTTGCCAAGCGAACGTCGGCGGTGCGCGCATGACCTTCCATTCCCTCCAGACGGGAAATCCGTGCTGTCGCTTCGGCGACCGGGCGCGAGCCTTCGCGGGTGGCGCGCTGCCAGGTGACGATCTTCATATACTTGTGGACCGAAAGCCCGCCGGTATAGGACGCCGCCCCCGAGGTCGGCAGCACGTGGTTCGTGCCGGAAGCCTTGTCCCCGAATGCCACGGTCGTTTCCTCGCCCAGGAAGAGCGAGCCATAACAGGTGAGCCGGTCAAGCCACCAGTCGAGATCCTCGGCCTGGACGGTCAGATGTTCGGGCGCGTATTCGTCCGACGTGGCGGCCATTTCTTCGCGGTCGGCGCAAAGGATCACTTCGGCATAGTCGCGCCAGGCGGCTTCGGCGTTCTGGCGGTTGAGTTCCGGCAGGTCGGCGATCAGTTCAGGCACCAGGGTCAGTACCTCTTCCGCAAGCGGCCGGTGATCTGTGACAAGCCAGACCGGCGAGTTGTACCCGTGTTCGGCCTGGCCCACGAGATCGGTGGCCACGATCCGCGCATCGGCGGTAGCGTCGGCGAGGATAAGGCTATCGGTCGGCCCTGCGATCATGTCGATACCGACACGGCCGAAGAGAATGCGCTTGGCCTCGGCCACGAACTGGTTGCCGGGGCCGACGAGGATGTTGGCCTTGGGCAGGTCGAACAGGCCGAACGTCATCGCCGCGACGCCCTGCACACCACCCATGGCGAGGATGGTATCGGCACCGCAGAGATTGGCGGCATAGACGATTGCCGGCGCAATGCCCTGATCGGGCCGGGGCGGCGAGGCGGCGACGATGTGCTCACAGCCAGCGACCTTTGCCGTGGTCACAGTCATGATGGCGCTGGCGACGTGGCTGTAACGTCCGCCCGGGACATAGCACCCTGCCCCTTTGACCGGGATCGCCTTCTGGCCCGCGATAAGGCCCGGGACGACTTCCAGCTCCACCTCGGTCATCGTGCTTTTCTGAACTTCGGCAAACCGGCGCACATTGTCGTGCGAAAACTGGATGTCCTGTTTCAGCTGTTCCGGCACTTCGGCCGAGGCGCGCTCGATATCCTCGGGCGTCAGGATGACGTTGCCTTCGTAACGGTCAAATTTCGTGGCGTATTCCAACGCCTTCGCGTCACCGCCCGCCTCGATATCTTCAAGGATCTCGAGCACCGTTGCGCGAACATCTGCGGCATCCGACATGGATGTCAGCGTTGCTTTCTTGAGGTATTCGCGCGGCATCAGAGACTCCCTTGGACATTTCGCTTGTATGCCTTTATGAAACTGCATGCAAGCGCTTACATAACAGGAAAAGCAGTAATTTCCGTGCCCTCTGCACCCACCCTTGAAGATGTAGCCGCCAAGGCCGGAGTCTCGACCGCCACGGTTTCGCGTTGCCTCAATTCGCCCGAGAAAGTGGTGCCTGACACACGCGACCGCGTCCTGCGCATTGTCCGCGAACTGGGCTATGCGCCCAACTTCGGCGCGCGGGCACTGGCGGCGCGGCGCACCCAGACCATGGGCGCCGTTATCCCGACCATGGAGAACGCGATTTTCGCCGAGGGGCTGCAGGCGTTCCAGGAGGAACTGCGCGAGGCCGGGTTCATGCTTCTGGTGGCCTCATCCGCCTATGACCCCGGCGTCGAGGCCGAACAGATCCGTGCCCTGGTGGCGCGCGGGGCGGAGGGCCTGTTGCTGATCGGCCATGACCGGGATCCCCAACTTTATCGGTTTCTCGAAACGCAAGGAGTTCCCGTGCTTGCGGCCTGGGCTTACGACGAGGTTCGCCCGTCCATCGGGTTTGACAACCGGGCCGCCATGCGGACGCTGGCCGAGCAGGGCATTTCGCTGGGGCACCGGCGGATTGGCGTGATCTCGGCCCGGGTCACAGGCAATGATCGCGCCCGGGGCCGGGTCGAGGGTATACGCGACGCATTCAGAGCCGCCGGGCTGGCACCCGCATTTCCCATCGTTGAAACCGAGTATGGGATCACCAACGGCGCCCGCGCATTCCGGTCTCTGATGACGCGGTCACCGCGCCCGACGCTTGTAATCTGCGGCAATGATGTGTTGGCCGCCGGTGCATTGAAGCAAGCGGCCGCAATGGGGATTCGGGTGCCGGAAGATGTGTCAATCACCGGGTTTGACGGCATCGAACTGGCGGCTCTGGTGACACCAAACCTTACAACCGTCCGCGTGCCCCATCGCGACATGGGTGAAGAGGCGGCGAAAGCCTTGATTGCCATGAGCCGAGGAGAGGCGCCGGGGCACAGCGTCTGCCTTGCCACGTCGCTCCAGACGGGCGGAACGCTGGGACCGGCGCCGCAAGAGCAATAGGCCAGTGCTGCTGGTTGCTCAGTCCGCTGTCCAGCCGCCGTCGATCAGCAGCGAAGTGCCGGTGACCATCGCCGACGCATCAGAGGCGAGATAAACCGCGGCCCCCATAATGTCTTCGACTTCTCCCGGACGGTCGAGCTTGATTTTACCCATCACCCAGGCGCGCTTCTCGGGGTCGTCAAAAACCTTTCGGGTGAACTCGGTCAGAATGAATGTCGGGCAGATGGTATTGATGCGAATGCCGCTTTTGCCCCATTCGATGGCCATGGCTTTGACCATGCCCTCCACACCGAACTTGCTGGCGCAATAGACGGCGCGGTCCTGCCCGCCAACGTGACCCATCTGCGAGGAGATGTGGATGATGCTGCCGCCCTTACCTGCCGCCTTCAGCGCTCGGGCTGCAGCCGTCGAAAGAAAGTAAGCGCCGCGCAGGTTGATGCCCATGACGGCGTCGTAATCCTCTGGCGTAGTATCGATCGAAGGCGAGTGCCGCGCCAGGCCAGCGGAATTCAGGACGATATCAAAGGCGCCGCCGGCAAATGCGGCGTCAATGGCCTGCACGTCGGACTGATCAAGGGTCAGAACCTCGGCACTGCCGCCGCGCGCCGCGATTTCGTCTACCGTGCCCGCCAGCAGTTCGGCGCGGCGGGCGGCGGCCGCCACATGGGCTCCGGCCTCGCCCAGGGCAATTGCGCAGGCCTGACCAATCCCCGAAGAAGCGCCCGTAACCAATGCGCGCTTACCATCAAGACGAAACGAGGGGGTGCGAGGTAGTGTCATTGGCGCCGTCCTTCTTTTCGCGCGGATATTGATATGGCGGGTCCGTGGCGTCCAGCCCGAACTGAGATAAGCGGT
>CAJICO010000012.1_pt1 | contig 10810 bp, 7 predicted proteins | sample 9199701 | NCBI WGS metagenome assembly CAJICO01 (sample SAMEA7708339, study PRJEB35096) | sediment metagenome | biome: marine neritic benthic zone biome [ENVO:01000025]; feature: sediment [ENVO:00002007]; material: shallow marine sediment [ENVO:03000034] sea grass bed [ENVO_01000059] ... | reverse complement strand
GAAATCGATCATCACGCGATCGACTATGCGCGCTTCTATCCGTTCCAGACCGATGGAGATTTCATTCACGCCCGCTGCACCGAGACAGCGATGAAAATCTACAATCCGGCCGTGCATCCGCGCGAGCCCTTTGCCGGCGGCAGAGGCGTGCGCCGCAGCCCCTTCTACGAGCGAGAGACGGCGCTTGGCGGCTATTTCATGGAGCTCGGCGGATGGGAGCGGGCGCACGGCTATGCGAGCAACGAGCACCTGCTGGATAAGTATGCCAACCAGGTGCCCGTGCGTGAAAACGAATGGGACAACCGCCATTTCTGGCGCGTTTCAAACGCCGAACATCTCGAAATGAGCGCCAACGTCGGCATGGTCAACCTGTCCCACTTCGCCATCTATGACGTGACCGGCCCGGACCACGTGAAATTCATGGAGTATCTCTGCGTTGCCAAGGTCGGGGGCGACAATCAAGTCGGCAAGGGCATCTATACCCACTTTCTCGACGAAAACGGCATGGTCAAAGCCGATTTCACCGTCTTTCGCCTGGCGGACCGCTTTCGCATGGTGGATGGCGCCGACGCGGGAAATCGTGACTTCGTCTACATGCGGCGGATGGCGGCGGATCTGGGCTATGACGTCGAGATCGCCGATCGGTCGACCGATTTCATCACCATCGGGCTCTGGGGGCCGAACGCCAGGACCACGCTGCAGAAGGTGGTGGAAGACCCGGATGGCCTCACACACGAGAACTTCCCCTTCCTGTCGATCAAGCAGATCGGAATTGCCGGCAAGACCGTGACGGCCTTCCGCATTTCCTATGTCGGCGAGCAGGGCTGGGAACTGCACATGAAATACGAAGACGGCCTTGCCGTTTGGGACGCGCTCCGGGCTGAGGACGTCATGCCGTTCGGCGTGGAGACATATGCCAATTCCCGCAGGATGGAAAAGAGCCTGCGCCTCCAGAACGCGGATCTCTTGACCGAGTACAATCTCCTGGAAGCCGGCCTTGCGCGTCCAAAAGTCAAGGAGGCGGACTTCATCGGCAAGACCGCCTACCTCGAGCACCGTGCCAGAGCCCACCAACCGGCGATGCTCTGCACCCTGGTGATGACCGACAACAGGGATTCGAAGGGTGTGTCGCGCTATCCCGTCGGTATTTTGCCGATCATGGATCCTGAAACAGGTAAGACCCTGATCGATTCAGAGGGTCGCCGTTCCTTCACCACATCCATCGCCTACGGCCCGTCGATCGGCAAGAACATCGCGCTCGGCTATCTGCCGCATGAACATGCGATCAGAGGCAAGACCTTCCTGGTGGAGTATTTCGGGGAAACCTATCCCGTCGACGTGGCCGGCGTGGGTTACGAACCGCTCTATGACCCGGAGAATCTGAAGCCGCGGACGTGAAACGGGTGCTGTCAGTCGAATGCGAACCAGTCTCCAAACTTCCACATGATGCGAGCTTCATGCCGCCAATTTATGCCATTCGGCCAGAGCGGCAGAGCGATTCTGCTTGAAGACGTCGCGGGGGACGAGGTGGCGGTCGAGATTGAAATAGCTATGGATCGAGGCGTGGACGGAGGCGAATTTCTGAAGGGTCTCGATGTCCCTGAATTTCGCCTTCGCTCTTTCGTGTCGGCGAAATGGTTGATGCAAGTGTTCCGCCCGGTTGTTTAGCCACCGACCGCAGGTCTGGGCGGCGGCATTGCCGATCACGGTTATCGCCGCCCGATAAGATTTGAGCCGATCCGTCACGATCGCCCTTGTTCGACCCTACCGTTTCAGCGCAGGCTCGAGAGACTTCAGCGCAGCCTTTTGATCCCGGCGTTTCGTCGCGAAAACCTCGAGCACCGCCCCGTTCGAACAGCAGATCCTCGACCTGCCGAAGCGACAGCGGATTGCGGATGTCCATTCTTCGTGAGGTGGATTAGCTCGGGTGAACTATTGAAACAGCGGACGGTATTTGCATTCGCGGAGGCTGAACACCGACCATGCCAGCCTCAGGCGGATTTAGTGCGGCCCTGCCTTGAGTAGCGTTCATGCCAAGTCCACTTTCCCAAATTCGAGCCTTTCCACGATCGCGTCTGCGATCGCATTCGGCGTTAGGCCCATCTCGGAGTAGACTTCAGGCCCCGGGCCCGAGATACCGAACCTGTCGATACCAAAGACGTTTTCCTCGGATCGAACATAGCGGGACCAACCCAGGGGCGACGCCGCTTCGATGGCAAAGCGCGGCGCTGGTCCAAGCACGTCGTCACGGTAGGCTGCACTTTGCTGGTCGAACGTTTCCCAGCACGGCATGGACACCACGGCGACATCCAAACCAGCCTTGGCAAGGAGCGCCCGCGTACTGACAGCCAGGCTGACCTCGGATCCTGTCGCCAAAAGGGTCACATCGCGGCTTCGGGCGGCCTCCCGCAAAACATAGCCGCCCTTGCGCGACGGCATATCCGCTCTCGGCTCCACGCGCACCTGATCTACGCCCTGGCGTGAAACGACCATCGCGCTTGGCCCGGAATGGGAAACTGCGTCCAGCCAGCACTCAAGCGCTTCGACCGCATCCGATGGACGGTAAACCCTGAGGTCTGGGATCGCCCGAAGTGATACGAGATGCTCGATCGGCTGGTGGGTCGGTCCATCTTCACCGACGCCGATGGAATCGTGGCTGAAAAGGAACACCACACGGATACTCATGAGCGCAGCGAGCCGGATCGCCGGGCGGCTATAGTCGCTGAAGGTCAGATATGTGCCACCGTAGGGCATCAGGCCGCCATGAAGCGCCATTCCGTTCATAGCAGCAGCCATTGCATGTTCGCGAATGCCGTATCCAACGTGTCTGCCGCCGAAATCCCCCGGCACCAATGCCTCAATCCCCTCGGGCATCGTCAGCACGCTGCCTGTCAGGTCAGCCGAGCCGCCGATAAGCTCGGGCATGTGCGCGGCCAATACTTCTGTCGCCAGAAGGCTTGCCTTGCGGATCGGCACGGGTTTGGGGTAGGCCGTCGCGTTCTCGATTGCCAGTGCAACGGCCGGTTCCAGTTCCGCCGGAAGCTCCCCGGCAATACGGCGGTTGAACTGCGCGCCAGTGGAAGCGGCGGCGCTGCTGAACCGGTCTTCCCAGGCGACACGTTCTTCGGCGCCCTTTTTTCCAGCGCCTTCCCATGCGGCCCTGATGTCTGCGGGAATGACGAATTGCTCGTGGTGCCAGTCAAGGCTCTTGCGAAGGCCTGAGAGCTCTTCGGCTCCAAGCGGCGAGCCGTGGACAATCGACTTTCCTTCTTTTGTCGGCGCACCATAGCCAATCCTTGTTCGGGCCATAATGACGGTTGGTCGATCGGATGCTTTCGCCTCCGTCATGGCCCGGTCGATATCCGCATGGTCGTGGCCATCTGCTCGCAGGACATTCCAGTTGGCGGCGGCGAAGCGCGCAGCATGATCCTCGGATGTGCTGAGTGCGGTTGACCCGTCAATTGTCGTGCCGTTGTCATCGAATACGAGCGTCAGCTTGGCCAGCTTCAGATGCCCCGCAAGGCTGATGGCTTCCTGCCCGACCCCTTCCATCAGGCACCCGTCCCCACAGAACACCCAGGTTCGATGATCGACAAGCTCGTCTCCGAAATCCGCATTCATCGAGCGCTCGCCAAGCGCAAATCCGACGGAATTTGCCAGCCCCTGGCCCAACGGACCGGTGGTTGTTTCAATCCCCGGGAGATATCCGCGTTCGGGATGTCCGGCCGTTCGGGAATGAAGTTTACGAAACCGTTTCAGTTCCTCCAGCGTCGCGCCTTCGTAGCCCGTGAGATGCAAAAGGGCGTAATGCAGCATCGATCCGTGGCCATTCGACAAGATGAAGCGGTCGCGATCCGGCCAATTAGGGGCCGAGGAGTCGTATTTCAGATGCTTTGTGAACAGAACCGTGGCTATGTCCGCCATTCCAAGCGGCATGCCTGGATGCCCCGACTGTGCTGTCTCAACTGCATCAGCGGCCAGAAAGCGCACTGCATTGGACATATCGACAGCGGTCACGCCGCAATGCTGCGTGGACATCATCGTGTTATCACTTTCGTGTTCTCGACATCCGGCATGCCGGATGTCCGTCTGGTTGCGCCGGCTACCAAGCGGTATATCCACCGTCGGCCAAGACAATTGATCCTGTCATCAAACTGGCTGCGTCGCTGGCCAGGAACAAAACGACGCTGGCGACCTCGTGGTCCTCTCCCATTCGAGCCATGGGGGTGCCGTCGATCCAACGCTGCAGCATTTCTGGATCGTCCTTTACGAGATCATTGAGGGGGGTTTTGATGTAGGTGGGCGCAACGGCATTCACCCGCACGTTGTGCGTGGCCCACTCGACCGCGAGAGTCCTTGTCAATTGGTGCACCGCCGCTTTCGAGGTGTTGTAATGCACGTGAACCTGCGGGCGGTTCACAATGTATCCGGACATCGAGCCAAGGTTTACGATTGACCCGCCGCCCGCTCGAAGCATCTGGTTTCCGAATGCTCGGCAGCAATAAAAGGTCCCATTGAGGTTGACATCGATGACCTTGAGCCAGCGTTCATCGGTGACGTCTTCGGCTGGAACACCGGCCAGCGCAATACCTGCGCTGTTTACCAGGATAGAGGCCGGGCGCCTGCCCGCTGCCATATCATCGGCAATTTGAGTGACTCTGTTGCTGTCGGTGACGTCGCAAATCTGGGCCTCGATTCTGTAACCACGATCGGCAAGCGTCCTGACGCCTTCTTCAGCGAGCTTTTCGTCAATCTCCAGGATCGTGACCTCAGCACCGGCCTCAAGAAGGCCCCCGGCGCAGGCCAGCCCAATGCCCCGTCCGCCACCCGTGACGACCGCGTGCTGTCCGGTGAGGTTGAATTTCTCTAGATACACGCGATTGGCCTTTTTGTTCTGTTTCCAGGGGCGGCCGAGGCACGAATGCCCCGGCCAGAGGGTGGGAGGGCCCCTCGAATTTAGAAGTCAGCGTTAGGATCGTAGAAATCGCCAACGTTTTCGCAGCCGATTCCTGCAACTTTGGTGAAGACGAATGACTGATCGGTGGGCAGTTTGGTTTCGCCCATCGCGATGGACAAAGCGAGACTGAAGCCCTCGCGCGCGGCCAGCATCGGAGAGTTCAAGCCTGTGGCGATGTACTGACCCTTACAGCCCTTGGCGATTTCGGCGAAGGCTTCCTTCTGACCATCGATACCGGCGACGAGGATGTCCTTGCCCTCGACAACTGAAAGCGCACCCAGCGCCATGCCATCATTGTAGGCAAAAATCAGGTCGAGATCGGGCACTGCGGTAAGCATGTCCTCGGTCGCGGGAACCGCCTTGTCCTGCGAGTAGCCGGCAAGGCCGCGGATATCGATGGTGTACTCGGTTCCGCCCTTTTTCAGACCAGCAAGGAAGCCCCTCTCGCGGGCCGGGCCCACGAATTTGTCGCCAGGTGCACCAGCCAAGATGCCGACCTTGATCGGGCCTGCGCCAACACGCTTGGAAGCGAACTCGCCGGCCAGAACACCAATCCCTTCGTTGTCGGCACCAAAAGTCGCGGCGGCGCCGATACCGGGAATCTCCGTGTCGATAAAGACGATAGGCATCCCCCCGGCTACGGCTTCGCCAAATGCTGTCTTCGTGGTGACCGGATCGACCGCGTTCACAACGATGGCGTCGACGCCGCGGGCGATCATATCTTCCAGCTGTTGCATTTGCTTGACGGCGTCACCGTCCGCCTGGTTCGCCACCAGGGTGAAGCCCTTTTCCGCTGCCAGGCGCTCGGCTTCCGCCCACATGGCGACATAGTAAGGGGCCGTCAGCGTACGCTGCAAAAACCCGATTGTGACTTCGTTCGCGTCCTTGGCGAATGCAGCCGTCGACGACGTGAGTGCAACCACGCTGACTGCCAGCGCCATGCCTAATCCATTGAGTCTCATTCTTCTTCCTCCTTGTTGAAGCTGCATAGGGTTAAAGCAGCTATTTACGCCCCGTTCGGGCATAAGCATTCGAGGGTTTTATCGACCTCGAAGATTTCCAAAGACCATTGCGGTGATGATGATTGCCCCGCGTACTGCGTCCTGCCAAAAAATCGATACGTTGAGAAGGTTCAGGATGTTTACGATCATCACCAGGATCAGTGTCCCGACCACGGTTCCGGAAACCATTCCGCGTCCTCCGGACAGGCTGGCCCCGCCGATGACCACTGCGGCGATCGCGTCCAGCTCCCAGGTCTGACCCATTGTCGGTGTGGCGACGCTCACGCGAGACGTGAGCAGGACTCCAGCGAAACCGCAAAGAGCGCCACTGATCGTATACACCGCAAGCAGCATCCATTTGATGGGGATTCCGGATGCAAAGGCCGCGGCGGAGTTGCTGCCGACGGCAAATACCCTGCGACCAAAAACCGTGCGATTCAGGACAAAGGCAACAGCCAGAATTGCAGCGAACCAGAACAGTCCAATGACAGGGAACCCGAAGATGCTGCCCCTGCCCGGGAAGATGAAGATATCCTTGGTCGCGTCGGCCGGCAGGATCGGTCCACCCTCTGTGTAGGCGTAGGTGAGCCCGCGAGCCAATGCGAGCATTCCCAAGGTCATCACAAATGGGGACACGCGCATAAAGGCGATGATCGTTCCGTTAAATGCGCCCAACCCGGTGCCCACAAGCAAGCCGGCCAGCACCGCGAAAGGCATGGGCATGTGAGCCTGCAAGCCAACAGCAATGACACCCGAAAGAGCGACGACCGAGCCGACGCTCAAGTCGATTCCCGCCGATATGATGACGATCAACATCCCAAGAGACACAATGCCGATAACCGAGCTCTGTCGAATGATGTTGAGTTGGTTTCCCTCGGTGAAGAAGCGCGGCACGAAGATGATTGCGAGGATGTAGATGCCCAGCAGAATCCAGACCGGATAGTTGGACATGAGCTTTTTGGCCCAGAGCGGTAAGACGAACTTTTCCCTTTCCCCTTCAACGGCGCTGCCGCTTGTCATGCGATTTCTCCTTTGTTGCGCCGTTCGCGCAACTCATGCCCCAGAGCGATCGAGATCAGCTGGGTCTTGTCGTATTGGCCGGCCAGGAGCTCGGCCGCGACCTCGTATTCCACCATTACGACAGCGCGGTCGGACAGGTGCATGATCTCTTCAGCCTCGGACGAAATCAGAATGATCGCCTTTCCATTGGCTGCGAACTCTTTGACGATCTCGTAGATTTGCCGCTTTGCGCCTACGTCGACGCCTTTGGTCGGCTCGTCGAAAACGATCACATCCGCAGATGAAGCCGACCATTTCGAGACGCAGATCTTCTGTTGGTTGCCGCCGGACAGGTTGGTTGTGAAGTCGTCGAGTTCGCCCTTGATCTGGAAATGAGTCCTGAGTTCGTTACCAAGGGCCCGCTCTCTACGTTTCTGGATCACCGAACGGCGCGCATAGTCGCTGAGCGCCACCAGCGACATGTTCTCCAGGTTTGTGAAATGCGGAACAAACCCTTCCTTGTGGCGGTCTTCCGTCAGGTAGCAAATGCCGGATTCGATCGCTGCCTTTGGCGTCCGAACCGAAACCGGATGCCCATGTATGGAAATGCTATCGCATTTGAACGGGAAGTGACCGCCGATTGCCTTGCCGAATGTGGACCGCCCACTCCCCACCAGCCCATAAAACCCGACCACCTCACCCGGTCGAACGGAAAGCGAAAGATCGGTTATCCGGCCACAACTGAAGTGCTTGACCTCGAAGATCGGGTCGGATTCCCCGCCATAGGGAGTCTCCTTGGGAGCCAGCGCTGAAAGGCGTTCTCCAATCATCATCGCGCTGATATCTGCGTCGCTGTGACCTTCGGCATCGACCACGTCCACCAGCTTACCGTCCCGCAGAACCGCAATACGATCAGCGAGGATCTGAACCTCGTTTAGCTTGTGGGAGACAAAAATGACGCAAGTGCCTGCGGCTTTGTGCTGCTTTACGATATCGACGACGATCTCGAAATGTTCTTCGTTGGTCGACGCAGTCGTTTCATCCAGGATCAGCAATTTGTGAGGTACGATGAATGCACGCGCAAGCGCCAGCATATGGCGATGCCCGGGTGTCAGTTCCCCGGCGGGCCTATCCAGATCGACATTCTCCAGACCTACTTTGGACAGCAAGTCCTGACTTTCGGCACGGCCACGCCGTATCGTCAGGCCGATCGCTGAGCGGTTCATGTCGAAAAGCCAGAGGTTCTCTTTCACGCTCAGGTCTTGGATGATCAGCGGCTCCTGATACATCATCAAGACGCCTGCATCGATACCGTCCTTCGGCAGATTATGGGCCAATGGTGCCCCGTTCAGCAGGATCTTCCCTTCTGTCGGCTTTTCGAGACCGGCAACCAACTTTGAAAAGGTCGACTTGCCGGCACCGTTGGCCCCGCAAACAGCAATGACCTGTCCGCCGTAGCCGGCAAAAGACACGTCGTCCAATGCCTTTACGCCCGGATATGCCTTGCCGACACCGATGGCCTCGAAGACCGGGGCCCTGGTGTCTGTTCGTGGATCCAACGGTGCGTTCCCCCAAAAGCCCCCAGGCCGGGATGCCCAATGGTCAGAGTGAGCATGGCCTCACATCATCCTGTACGTACAGGTTAGGTTGATCCTCGTCTTCGAGTCAACCAATCAGCGGTATTATCACGCCGCCCGAGCCATCCTCGTGTCTCAACTAGCGTTGGCAAATTCATGTTGTTCTCCTAGTATCCTGTACGGACTATATACAAACAGAGCATGCCACGAGTATCCGATGATTGATCGAAGCTCACCAATACCCCTGTATTTTCAGATGTCGGAGGACATTCGGTCCAAGATCAAATCCGGTGTCTATGCCGAGGGAGACAAGCTCCCGTCCGAACATGAGCTCGGTGAAACGTTCGGCGTATCGCGCAGCGTCGTGCGGCAGGCGCTTTCATCCCTCTCTCAAGATGGGCTGCTGTCGACCGAGAGGGGGCGCGGCGCATTTGTGCGTGGGCATCGTGTTCCGATTTCCCTGACGCAAAGGCTGGACCCGCTTCAGGAAGGAATGGCCAAGGCCGGTTTTGAGTTGACGACAAAAGTGCTCGAACAAAAGCTGATCGATGCACCGGAACCGATCGCCGAGAAGATCTCCGACAAGAAAGCGATCTACCTCAAACGCCTGCGCTATTCGGATGGAGAGATCCTGCTTGTCGTCGAAAACTATGTTCCCTATGGCCGCGCCAAGGAACTGCTTGATTTCGACGGACTTGATCGCACGTCCCTATATGTCTTCCTCGAGGAACGCTGTGGCATCATCGTGAGCCAGGGCCAAAGAAAGATCGAGGTTGCGAAGGCCTCACCTGAAGTCGCTTCCATTCTCGGCCTGGAGCTTGGCGAATCCGTGCTGTTCAACCGCGAAGAAACCTATGATCAGAACGGAAACGTCGTGGAATATTATGAAAGCTGGCACCATCCAGACCGGACACAACTGAACATCAGGTTAGAGCGCGGCAGGCCTTGACGGCGCCGCTAACGCGCGGCCCTGAGAGCCGTGTAGGTCGCCCGAAACCGGGTCAGCAGCTCCTCATAGGTGTCTTCCGCCGTTGGCGTTACCAGCCCATCTTTTTTTGCGTCAATCCGCAGGTCATCGGTCGTTTTCCAATGGCCGGCGACCAGTCCGCCCAACAAAGCCGCCCCGGTTGTGGCGTTTGCTCGTTCTTCTGCAATTGCCAGCGGCATGCGAACAATATCGGCGACGAGTTGGCGCCAACGAGGGTCACGGCTCCCGCCCCCCGTCAGCAAGAACGCCTCGGCACCGACACCGGTTTGCGACAACGCGTCCCAGGCGTCTCGGATCGCCAGCGCGACTCCTTCGAAGATGGCCCTGATTATGTTTTCCCGACTGCTGCCCAGGTGCAAATTCGTGAATGACGCCGACGCGTCAGGGTCGAGGATTGGTGCGCGCTCACCACTGGCATAGGGCAGGAACACGGCATTTGCGTTCCCGGGGTTGGGGTCGAATGCCGCGCGATACATCTCCTCCCAATCCGCATTGAGAACTTTGCGAACCCACTCGAAGGCTGTGCCGCCGTTTTGAAGCGCAGCCATCTTGTAGATACTGTCATCTACGCCCCTGAACGAGTTGTAGAATGGCTGTTTCTCCGGCGTAACGGACTCAACGACCGTCATGATCTGAATGCCGGATCCAATCTGCAGAACGGTGTCACCTGGCGTGGTCACGCCCATTCCAAGAAGACAGGAAGCACAGTCTGCAAGCCCCCCGGCAACCGGAATGCCGGCGGGCAGCCCAAGCGCGTCGGCGGCCGACGGCTGCAAGGTGCCGGCCACTCCTGTAGAGGGCGCGATGGTGGGGAGAAGATCGGTGCTCAGATCCAGGCGCTCCAGGATCTCGTCTGACCATTTGTCGGAAACCATATCGTAAAGGCAGGTCATCGACGCGTCGGACGGCTCGGTCGCGATCTCGCCCGTCAGCTTCAGCTTCAGCCAATCCTTCGCCGAAAGAGCCTTGTGGGCCGAGGAGAATATGTCGGGTTCGTTGCGCCGGACCCACGCGAGGCCCGGCCCCATCATGCCAGTCGTCACCGGGTTGCAAAGGGACATCAACACGGATTGCGGGAATTCCAGTATTTCAGCGATCTCACGACCCGTGCGCAGGTCCGGCCAAAGGATGGCCGGTCGAAGGACCCGACCGTCGACGCCGATCAGGACAAAGCCATGCGCCTGCCCCGACAGACCAATTCCGGCGACCTCCTCCCGATGGCCCGCGCAGCACTCCCGAGCAGCGAATACGGTTTCTTCCCACCAGACCTCCGGCCAGATCTCTTCAT
>CAJICO010000336.1_pt1 | contig 10854 bp, 8 predicted proteins | sample 9199701 | NCBI WGS metagenome assembly CAJICO01 (sample SAMEA7708339, study PRJEB35096) | sediment metagenome | biome: marine neritic benthic zone biome [ENVO:01000025]; feature: sediment [ENVO:00002007]; material: shallow marine sediment [ENVO:03000034] sea grass bed [ENVO_01000059] ... | reverse complement strand
GTCGAGCAGTTGCATAACTTCTTGCCCTGCGGAGACCGGAGTCCTTGCGCCCCTTGAGGGTTTCCAAACAACTCCTGGAGCTGGAGCAACTGGACTGAAATGCTGCAGCCGATGACTTTCGTCCTTGGTAGCCTGCAACAATGAAGTCACGGCAGCTAAGTCTGCCGCAATGAATGCTCGTCGGGTCCTCAAATCAGAGTGCTTGATTTCGATCTCATCCAAACGTTGACGCGTGTAGGCAGCCAAATCTGAAGAGTCCAAAGCGTTAATCGAGTGAACAGTTGCAAGTGCCAAAGATTCGGCAGCTAGTGCGGATTGGGAGCGTTCTTTGTGATGCTTGGCCTCCACAAGCTCAAACCGCAATTCGTCTAGCTTTGCGGCAGGTAACGCGCCCTGCTCGCTTAGCCTTTCCGCTTTCGAGAGCTGTTGCGCTAAGTGCGCGACGCGGGCGCTCGCGGCTTCCAAGTCTGAGGTCAAGACCGATATGCGAGCATTAATTCTTTTCAGTGCATGATGCTTCTCCAATTCTAGTCTTTCGACTAGTTTTGACTCCAGGGCCGATACTCGGACTATCTCAGCTTCCACCGCGTCCAGTTGTTTGGAAAGCGTTTGCTGCCGAGCTTCAACGCGGTCTATTTCGGCTTCAGATACTCTAGAAGATTCCAGATCCAGTAGTGTCTCACCAGGATCAATCGGACGAGCGAGCGCGCTAGACGCCCTGAGGATCGTGCCGTCAAACGGAGCTGTGACAGACAGAACTGGAGCATTTATAACTGCGTAATTTGCCGCGAACCCGGTCATTCGCGGCAAAAGGATTGTTACAATCGCGCCTACCAGCACGGGGACCGCCAGTATACGAACTAGAAGGTTTCCAGTCACATCTCGACTCAACTCAAGGAATAACATCTTGAAAATAGTCAAAGGTGGTTAAGAGTTGGTTAAAGTTTGGCGCTCGGCCTAAATTCGAACCATGTCTGGGCCATCGACTTCGTTCAGGACAAGCTCAGCGATGGACCGCGCTACAAGACGCTGACCATTCTGGATGAGTTCAGGTACCAGGCGTTGGCGCTGACGGTACGTACCAGGATGGGAGCCGACACCTTTGCCTCAGTGGGAGGCGCGAGAAGCCTGTCGCTCTTCAGTCTACCGCCAGCGCTCCGTCAAAGCGGTCCAGCGTTTCTCTGCGCGTTGATCCCACTCACATTTTTTGAAGTGACGAAAGTCAAGACCGACACGTTTGGGTAAATTCGGGTTGCAGCGAATGTCTGTCCTGTCCCCGGAGTCATAGTTCATGAGGCAGAGCCCCCCCAAAAAACCTGACAACAAACCAAGGTGCAATGGGAATATTTGCTTCTCTATCACGGACAGTTTGCCGTGGCCCTGCAATTCGACCTTGCAGCCGCCTAAACGACGGCGGCGCGTTCGTCGAAATGGGGGGGTCGTTTGGAGACGTTCCCTGCGCAGCCAATCGATCTGAAACAGGCTGGCGACCCAAATTTCGACTTAGAAGCCGAGCCGCCAAAGTCAATGCCAAATAGAGGTTTGGCCCTTCCGTCCCGGCTGTTCGGAAGACTGGCCAGTTATTCGCCTTCTGTTTGCAGAATGTCGCAGGTTTCAGGACTGACAAGCTGTTGGCGAATGTGGAGAAGGAACACCGCCAGCTTAAGCCACCCTATGAGACCGCCAGCCGCGCCTGTGTCTCGAAATTCTCAGCCCAAACAAACCTCGTGACCTCCCTAGTGAAAAATAGAGACAGTAATTTGACGTATTATTCTTGATTATCAAAATTTAGCATGATTAAATAAGATTGCTGCCCGGCGAATGCGAACCAGATTTTGTTGGGAAAGTGACGCTAACTTTGTGAAGCGCTTAGGTCGCGCCGCTCTTCTAGAGCGGCGGTGCGGGTCTGCTTGAAACGATCTCGGCTAGTAAAGGTTCGTTCCTGGTTGAATTGGTTGTAGACGGAAGAGCGAACGGCGGCGTACTTTTGTGGACTTCGCATTGCTCCTAAACCGTTGCATCGCACTCTCTCGTCCTCGGAGGGAGGGCCGCCTTGTAGGACGCAAAAAGGGAGAGCTTGTTCATTCACGATCGCTACGCATGCCCCTTTCCCGGCTCAAGCCTGGTTTCCATTGTCATTGTATTTCGAACAAAATTTTGACAAATTTTATTATTACTATTCATATCAACGCAAGAATAAATGGGTGCATGCTGTTGTGATGAACTCTAGATCCACAACAATAAAAAGGGTCTCGATACGCGAAACGCATTGGGGCTTCATGGTTTCGGACGCGCTGCGGCGTTTGGATCAGGCCGAATTTTTCATGAAATTTCTTGGCCTGACACTCGTTTTAACAAGCGGTGCGCTTTTGGTAATCGGGACACCGGAGTCTCCCGTGATCTTCTGGGCCCGGGTCGTTTTGTTTGCCGTTATTCTGGTTCTAGCTGTCGCAACTTACATTTATGCGGATCGCGGACTTCGTCCGGCCCTGCAAGTGGACCCGGTGCGCAAAGAGCTCCGATTGGGAACCATCAACCGGAAAGGCCTGTTCACACCGCGAGAGCAATTTCCTGTCGCGGATATTGAAAGCGTCTTCCTCTTGCGGGCCCGCGAGGGCAGGACCACGACACGGCTGCATCTTCGGCTAAAAGGCTCCCGGGGTGTTGTCTATGTGATGCAGGCCTCGGAGAGCGAACTCACACCGGTTTTGGAGCGCATTGCTGCAGCAGTTCATATTCAGGACCAACGGCGGAAGTCGCGGCGAATGACGACACGACGCGTGATTCAGTTCGACTTTTCCTGAGAACGGGCTTTTTAGATCGAATGGTGCTATTTGACGAATTCGAGCTCGTCTCAGCAATATGAACCGCCCCGGGTTTACCGGAGAGTAAAACACTCAAAGGATGAGCCCCATGACGAAGAGACGATTCACCCCCGCCTATCCGGCTGAACTTCGCGAACGCGGTGTTCGGCTGTTTCGAGAGAACCGCGCAGATTACACCAGCGACACAGCGGCCTATCGGGCAATTGCGCCGAAGCTTGGATGCTCACCGGATAGTCTACGGGCCTGGTTCCAACAGGCCGAACGCGATGCGGGCCAGCGGGCCGGGCTGACGAGCGCTGAGAAGGATCGGATCAAGGAGTTTGAGCGGGAGAACCGTGAACTTCGCACCGCCAATGAGATTCTGAAGAAGGCCAGCGCATATTTTGCGGCGGCGGAGATCGACCGCCCGTCCAAACGATGATCGCCTTTATTTAGGAGCAACGGGCTGTTTTTGGTGTCGGGCCGATCTGCCGGGTTCTGGGGATCGCACCATCGGCGTTCTATGCCAGGGCAGCCGCGGCCCGCGATCCCGATCTGGAATCGGCACGTGCAAGGCGCGACTTGATGGACAGAGATGCGATCAAGCGTGTCCATGATGCCAGCCGGGGGCGCTATGGTGCCAGCAAGGTCTGGCATGTCCTGCGCCGGGAGGGGCGTGACATCGCCCGCTGCACGGTGGAGCGCCTGAAGCGGACCCTGCAAATACAGGGTGTTGTTCGCGGCAAGAAGGTAATCACGACCAACCCGGATAGGGCTCAGCCGTGCCCGGATGACAAGGTGAACCGGGCCTTCGTGGCGGAGATGCCGAACCAGCTCTGGGTTTCGGATTTCACCTATGTCTCAAGCTGGCAGGGGATGGTCTACGTCGCATTCGTGATCGATGTCTTCGCCCGTAAGATTGTCGGTTGGCGCGTTTCCACCTCGATGACCACGGGCTTTGTTCTCGATGCCTTGAACCAGGCGATCTGCCAGCGGGCACCGTCCGAGGGCACGGGGTTGATCCATCACAGCGACCGGGGCAGCCAGTACCTGTCGATCAAGTATACCGAACGGCTGGCCGAGGCTGGCATCGACACTTCGGTTGGCAGCGTCGGCGACAGCTATGACAACGCCCTGGCCGAAAGCATCATCGGCCTGTTCAAGACCGAGGTGATCAACTTCCTTGGCCCTTGGAAATCGGTGAGCCAGGTCGAATGGGAGACCATCAAATGGGTCGACTGGTACAACACCGAACGCCTGCACAGCGCCATCGGATTTGTCACACCGCAAGAAGCAGAGGAGAAATTTTACGAAAGCTTGAACGCTGACGAAAAAGCAGCCTAACTATTGCGCCACGCCCTCTCCGGCAAACCCGGGGCGGTTCACGGTCTCGCTTACCGTTGCCGTCAATGCAAGAGACGGTTCCATCAAGCAGCCAATCTCTGATTTGTCAAATCGTGGGCCTCGGGCAGAGTAAGTGGGTAGTCGTTTGGCGTCTTGAATAGAACCGTGGTCGCCTATCCATTGACTACTGCCTAGTTGTCCTTCGGACTTGCCTGCAGACTGTCGTCAGGCGGGGAGGACCTGATCAATCCGTAACGCCCCCGCAAAGATCAGTGGCGCCGGGTTTGGCACCCAAAACAAGGCGCTCGGAGCCCGAAAATTTGTCGAACTCTCCGTCCAGTTGGCTGTTAACTCGTTGAAGGGCGGCCATTGTTTCTGGCAAGCTCGGCATCGCGTGGAAGAACCCCTGATGCAAAACAAGCCCCATCTTCTGGAGGGCTTGAGTCTGCCGCTCAGTTTCAACGCCCTCGACGATACAAATTAGTCCGAGATTTTCTACCATGCGAGCAATTGAAAGCGTGGTCATACGCTGCCGATCACTTTCGACAATCTCGCGGATCAGGCTCTTGTCCAGTTTGACGACGTCGATTGGAAATTGCTGTAAACGATGAATGTTGCTTGACTCGACTCCGAAATCGTCGAGCGCAATTAGGTAACCCCGGTCGCGCAGCTTTTGGAGCTCGCCGACAAGCATCTCAGAGTCCACACGCGAGTCAAAAGCACGCTCGGATATTTCGATAAGGATCCTTTGCTTGGCGCTAGCGACTGTCTCGCCAAATACGCGGTCGATCTTTTCAGCGGCACCCGGATGAGCGATTTCTTCAAGAATGAAATTGAAGCCGATGTATCGGCCTTCGAAGCCCGCCAGCTTCTCCAGAACGTCCAGGCGAAGCTTATCTTTGATTTTGCCGAAATGCGGCTGGCGTATCACCTCGTGGAGTGTCTCGATGAACTTGTCAGGCATGATGATTGCGCCGTCCGACTTTTGCCACCGAATGAGGGCTTCGAACCCTGCTATCCGGCCGTTGCCTGAATGGACAATTGGCTGTACCTCATAGAAAAACTCGCCGGCTTCCAAGCCGGCCTGGACCTGGTCGTTTCTGATGAATGCGCCGCGCTCTTCCAGCTTTCGCAGCAATTCGGTGTTGGCAGGCAGGCACTTGTTGCGCCCAGTCGATTTGGCTTCGCGCTGAGCCAAGTCCGCAAGGTGCATGGCTACGTGCATTTCGTCGCGGACCCTAACTTCGATGTAGCCGATGCTCGCCGGGCGCTGGATTGTTTTGCCTTGGAATGAAATGGATGTTGCTTCGAGTGCGCTGCGCAGTTTTTCCGCGAAATCTCCTGCTTCCGGCCATCCTTTCCAGGGGCGTATTATGGCAAACTCTTCCCCGCCCAATCGAATTGACCAACCCGCCTTGGCAACCAGCTTGTTCAGGCTTTTCGCGATAGCCTTCAGGAGGTCATCGCCCGCTTCGTGGCCATAGCCGTCGTTGACGGATTTGAAGTGGTCGAGGTCGACGAGGAAAAAGCCGTAATCGCTTTCTCGACAACCGTCCGCGAAGCGACGTTGGAGTCCGCGTCTTGACATCAGACCCGTAAGCTCGTCTTTCTCAACGAGCCGTTCCAATTCATCTCTGGCGAGAACGATCGGCGTTATGTCGGTCATCGCAATAAGATTGCGCCATTCGCCACCATCCTTTTCGATAATTGACTGGAGCTCGACGGAGCGCGCCTCACCCGTTTTAGTTTCTATGGTCAGAATGTTTTTGATGACTGAATGGGCGTCGTCCGACCCGAGGGTCTCTTCGCGGAATATTTTGCTTTTCTCAGCATCCTCCAAAGGCATGAATTCAGTCAGGTCGCGACCAACAGTCTCTTCCCTGCTGTATCCGAACTGCTGGGTCCATGCGTCTGAACATGTTTGGATTTTCCAGTCGCGACCCTGCGACATCACGATCGCTGGATTGCGATTGAGCAATAGTTCGACAAACCTCTTCTGCTCTTCTAGCCGCTTCTGTTGTTGCCGGAGCTCCGTTACGTCCGTACGTAAGCCGACCAAATCGCCATTGTCGGTGATAACGTCATGCAAAACGATGAACCTTTCGCCAGCAAGTTCACGTTCGATTGGCTGCGCTGGCTTTCGATGTCGCTTTCGCCATTCTTCCAACCACTCCTCTTCACGCCCGACGGCTTCGGGATACTGACCGTTTTCTGCCCCGAAACGCATAATGTCCTGGAAGCTTGCGCCTGGATGCATTGCGTCTGCAGAGGCCGAATAGAATTCCCGGTACTTGTTATTGCAGACCACTAGGCGATCGTCTTTATCGTACATGACAAAGGCATCGGGAAGGGCCTCAATTGCGTCCCAAAGACGCTCCTGAAAAAGTCCAGCCTCGAGCTTGGCTGAGGCAAGCTTCTTCTCAAAATACTGTTGCGTCGATAGATCGTTTTGAAGTCCGATCCAACAGCGTTTCCCTTTCTCGTATCCGGGAATTTCATAAAGCGCCAATCTTACAGGGTAAGGTTTACCGTCCTTACGATAGTTTAGGAATTTCCTTTGAACCGGCAGACTTTTCCAAAGCAATTCTCCTTGTTCTAGTTCGGCGTTTTCACCAGGTTCAATGCCGAGAAAAACGCCAGGGTGCCCACCGATCAATTCAGCAAGATCGTAGCCTGAATGCTCACAAGCCGCACTGTTACAAAACACAATACGAGGTGGTCCATCTTCAATAAGGAACACCCCGTCTGTCGCGAATTCCGAATATTGCTTTAGGAATGCTTCAAGTTGCAACGATGCAAACCCTCCGAGAGTAGCCTTAATAGAAATTATTCGCCCCGGTTTATTTTTGGTTAATCGGTCTGGCCTCGAAGGCGGGAACACCTTGACGTTTCGAACGTCAACTCCACTGCCGCCCTGTACTGCAAGGAGCTGTAAGTTCCAACGCTGTCATGCCATTGTCTCGACAAGGGCGGTCCCGCGCTCTTCTTCTAGTAATCCTTTCATGCCTGCGGGAAGCCAAGACCATTCCCTGCGCTTTGGGCCGGCACCACGTTCTTTACGTCCCCGGATTCTCGCCCACAATCAAGTTTGCGATGAATCAAGTCTGCCGGGATGGCAGGATCCGCAACAACGACGCGATTGCGCCCACTTCGCTTCGCCTCATAGAGCCGCTCGTCGGCCCACTTAAGAACGGTAGCTCCATCTCGTGCTTGTGCGGTTAATTCGGCGATTCCGATACTTGCCGTCACGCCAATCTTTGCGCCATCTACTGGTGTCAAAGTTGACCGAACTTTGTCCAGGACGCGGGCACATGCCGCAAGGGCGCCGTCTGTGTCGGTTTCTGGAAAAATGACCGCAAATTCCTCGCCGCCAAGGCGGCCGATATGTTCAATGGTGGTTCTGAACTCGCCCACCAAGATGGCCGAAATCGCTCGGAGGACCTGATCCCCGGCGTCATGGCCGTACCTATCGTTGACGGTCTTAAAGTGGTCGACGTCCAGCATAGCGACCGACATTGGATGTCTGTAACGTTTGGCTCGCATGAATTCCTTTTCCAAAGCTCTTAGGAAAGGGCGTCGGTTGGAAAGTTCGGTCAGCGGGTCCGTGTCGGCTTCTTTTCTGAGCAATTCGTAGGCGGAGGTAAGCTCTCTGATACTTACCATGTGCGCAAGGTTGCCCTCTTCTAGCACCGGAATATGACGTATCGAATTGGTGTTCATGACCTTCAAAATTTCCGCAACTTCATCGTCCAAGTTGCAAGTGACGACAGGTCGCGTCATGACCTGGTCCACCGGAGTTTGAGCAGAAAGGGAATCCGCGACAATCGCAATGAGGTCGCGTTCAGATACGATCCCTTGCAGGCTGCCATTGGCATCGCAAACAACCAAGGCTCCAATCCGGAGCTTACAAAGCTTCTTGGCGACTTCCTGAAGCGTTGTTTTGGGCTTGACTCCTTCGACTCCGTTGCAAGAGCGAGTGGCCAGAAGCTTTCGGATTTTCATTTTGGCTACTTTCCGCGACGCCCCCTGTGGCTGATGTAGACGAGGTGAGTTAAGAAAGGATTAAAAATAGGAATTGGGCTGATAGTGTTGAAAACTCTGAGATCCTGGAAGTTCAAATTTTCGGCGAATGGCCCGATAGTGCCCAACTGACGAGGATGGTAGTTGCCCGGTCGATCAAGAAGCCGGCGAAGGCCGCCAATCACATTCTGGTACCATATGACCGGGCGAGTGAAGCACTAACGGTCCTCCATAATCTGCAGTTGCAAGAGTAGCTCCCGCTCTCAATACTTTCCTCACTGCAGGAACCCGCATTCAGACAGTGCGGATGTTGCCGGGCAAGTTTTAACTTTCCGTTAACCGCTACGGCTAATTTACAAACTATGGCCTCCCTAGTAACGCCTTTGCCATAGGCGCAAGGTCGGTGGGGCATCATCCCAGCCCCACCGACCTCTCTCGCAAATTGCAGCGGTCGTTGACTTTTTCAACCCCAGAATCCTCGTCGCAAATTTCGAGAACCAGTCCCCGCGCCTAGAGCGTCGTCAGATTCAAGTAGGCCCAAACTGTCAGCGTAACCCCGACTATTGTGACTACCAGCGGCACAGGGCCTAATATTTTCCCGTGCGCTTTTCGCTCATTGCGAACGCCAAGCGCGCCAATGGCAACCATAGCAATCCCGAATACGAGAATGATAAAATTTAGCATGTGTATAACCGTCCGGTTCTTCAAATATCACAACCATACAGGCTATAGTCTCAATTTCAGAAACAGTGATAACAGGTCACCCGAACTGACGATTGCTCAGAAATACCTACTTGCGGAGATACTGAACGGGCGACTTCGAACGCGCCTTGTCCCTTGCTTTCACCAAGCGCCGCAATGTGTGTTCCATGTTCTCTGCCAACTCCGGAACCTTCGATTTCGACCTGGGTGTGTGTGGTCTGACTTTCCCAGCTTCGACCCCATTTCCATGTGAGACCTCCCATTGCAGCCAGCATGACAATCTTTCTGCTATAATTCAAACAAGGCAGCCTGAGGAACGGTCCCAAAATGAAAGTTGCACGCAATTCAGATGACCTGTTAATCTTGGGTGACTCGCCCTGGTCCACAGGGATTGGCCTCATTATATTTGTCATCATTCTGGTCTTTGGGGGCATGATGTTGTGGCAAAATGCACCTTGGATTGCGAGCTTTCTCTTCGTGATAGCCGCCGTGGTCGGGTTCATCGGCTTTACGGTATTCGTGAACCGGGTGCAGGTGATATTCCTTCGCCCCGACAACAAGATACTCATTCAGCGCCGGCCGATATTCGGGAGCAGTTCGAAAGAACATAGTCTCGATCACTTGGTCGGTGCGGTTGTCGAAGAGAAATCCACATCTGGTACGCAAATTCTTTATCGTCCCACGCTTGTATTCGATGTTGATGGCACGGAAGAGCGCATCCCAATCGTCGAGGTGTACTCTAACGAAAGCGGAGTGCAGGTGATGGTCGAAACTGTCAACGAGTGGTTGCCAGCTCGTGGCGGTTCATCTCCTTAGATCAACTATATCTAGTCAATTGCGGTGCCACCCGTGAGATTCCGTCCGGGACTTTCTCAGCGCCTGCAATAAGCGACTGGCCACTTGTTTCTGCAACATGTGGATTGGAACTCACAGAATTGCTGCACGATCGATGAATGACCGGCTCTTCCGCTGCACGGTGTCGTTAAAAACTGCGCACTTATTGCAATCTCGGTGCTGCATGCGCATGCAGCGAAAAAATCCAAGTCACACAATGGGCTCGGAGCGGCCTTGCGGCGGTGCAGAGCGTTGCTCGAAAACGGCACCTTTTGAACGTCGGCTTTCAACGTTTCAGCTTGATCGGTTCGCGCCTGCGGAGAAAGTCCGGAATCCGCCCATTCTGTGGGAAAACAAAGTGTTGCAATCGCAGAAAGTAGTGCTCTGAACGGAACGCAAGCGCCTTTCTGATCAGGCTTTGCGCGTTTGCTGCGGTGCAGGAAAGATCTTGGCCAGTTTGCGGAGGTTCTGGGCGGTTGCGGCGAGGAGGAATTCGTCTTTTGCGCCACATGGGCCGCGTAATCGGAGGCGTCCTAGCCCGAGGATACGCTTGAGATGGGCGAAGAGCATTTCGACCTTCTTCCGAAGCTTCATCGAGATGTCGTATTGGTGGGTCTTGGCAATATCGCGGGCGACCTGGCGGGCGTCTTCGTTTTCCTCGCGGGTGATCGATCGGGCATCGGCATTCGGACAGCAGTTCAATTTGGATGGACAGACCCCGCAGGTCAACTTCAGGGCACGGTACTTGGCCCTGCCTTTCCCGGTTGGCCCCCGGTTTGGGTCTGAGTAATTGCGCCGAAACTGCTTGAGCGCTTCGCCTTCGGGGCAGATGTACTGGTCGTTCTCAGCGTCCCATTCGAAGTCGGCGCGGGTCCAGGTGCCATCGCTGCGCCCGGATTTGTCGAAGACGGGGATATGCGGGGCGATCTTGCGGTCAACCAGCCAGCCCAGCATCGGCCCTGTGCCGTAGGCGGTGTCGGCTATCAGGCGCTCGGGATGCAGGTCGAACTTGGCCTTCACCCGATCCAGCATGGTCTTGGTCGATCCGACTTCGGCCTGCCGGATCGACCGTGTCGCTTCGACGTCAACGATGACACCGTGATCCGTGTCGATCAGGTAGTTGTCGGAATAGCTGAAGAATGCCGGCCCC
>CAJICO010000430.1_pt1 | contig 10932 bp, 10 predicted proteins | sample 9199701 | NCBI WGS metagenome assembly CAJICO01 (sample SAMEA7708339, study PRJEB35096) | sediment metagenome | biome: marine neritic benthic zone biome [ENVO:01000025]; feature: sediment [ENVO:00002007]; material: shallow marine sediment [ENVO:03000034] sea grass bed [ENVO_01000059] ... | reverse complement strand
CGAGGTGCCGCTGTGGGTCGCGAACTTCGTGTTGATGAGCTATGGCACGGGAGCGGTTATGGCCGTTCCCGGGCACGATGCGCGCGACTGGGAGTTCGCGAAGAAACACGACCTGCTGATTCGCCAGGTGATTGCGCCGGCCGACGGCAGCGAGATCGATATCGACGAAGCCGTGTATACGGACTACGGCGTGCTCGTGAACTCTGGCGACTACGACGGCATGGACTACGAAGCCGCGTTCAATGCCATCGCCGACCATTTCGAGGAAACCGGGCGCGGCCGGCGCACGATCAACTACCGGCTGCGCGACTGGGGCGTCTCCCGGCAACGCTACTGGGGCTGCCCGATCCCCGTCGTCCATTGCGACGCCTGCGGGGTTGTGCCCGAGAAAAAGGAAAATCTGCCCGTCCGCCTGCCCGATGACGTCTCGTTCGACCAGCCCGGCAACCCGCTCGACCGCCACCCGACCTGGCGCGATGTGCCGTGCCCGTCCTGCGGCAAACCCGCCAAACGCGAAACCGACACAATGGACACGTTTGTCGATTCGTCTTGGTATTTCGCGCGGTTCACCTGTCCGCGCGCCGAAACACCGACGGATATGGCGGACGCCAGCTATTGGATGAACGTCGACCAGTACATCGGCGGTATCGAACACGCGATCCTTCACCTGCTCTATTCACGCTTCTTCGCCCGGGCGATGCATATCTGTGGCCACCTGCCGGAAAGCGCCATCGAACCCTTCGACGCGCTTTTCACACAGGGCATGGTGACTCACGCGATCTATCAAACCAGGGACGCCAACGGACGGCCGGTTTATCACTACCCGGAAGACGTGGAATTGCGCGACAGCAAGGGCTTCCTGGCGGACGGCACGGAGGTAGACATCATCCCCTCCGCCAAAATGTCGAAATCCAAGATGAACGTTGTCGATCCCATGGCGATCATCGACCAGTACGGCGCCGACACCGCTCGCTGGTTCGTCTTGAGCGATTCTCCGCCCGAACGTGACGTGGAATGGACGGCTTCCGGCGCGGAAGCTGCAAATCGCCACCTGGCGCGCGTCCACCGTTTGGCCAGTGCGGTCAATGCCGAGTTGCTGGAAAAGGCCGAAAGCGGCGATCTTTCCGGCATCAAACCGACTGGCGAAGGGGAAGACCTGGCTCTGGTGCGGGAAACGCATCGCGCCATTCACGACGTCACCCTTGGCGTCGAGTCTTTCGGTTTTAACACCGCAATTGCAAAGCTTTACGCCTTTACCAACGTGGTTGCGAAATCCAAGGCTTCACTCGCCACTCGCGCCGATGCAATCCGCACCATGGCACAGCTGATGTCGCCCATGACCCCGCATCTCGCTGAAGAGGTTTGGGAAATGATGACCTGGGGCGAGGAAGGGCTTGTCACGGACGCTCCCTGGCCGGTTGCCGACGAAAGCCTGCTTGTCGACGACACCGTAACCCTGCCGATCCAGATAAACGGCAAACGGCGGTCGGAAATCGTGGTGGCCAAGGACGCGGACAAGACAGAGGTTGAAAAGCTGGCGCTTGCCGATCAGGCTGTGGTCAAGGCGCTGGCCGGCGGCCAGCCGAAAAAGCTGATCGTCGTCCCGGGACGTATCGTGAATGTCGTCATTTGATCCAACGGACAAAGCCGTCCCTGGCCTGACCAGGGACCTCCACATCGCCCACCGGGCGGAGGCCCCGGATCAGGTCCGGGGCGGCCTTTCACGCCGGGCGCTGCTTTCCTCTTGCTTCGCAGTCGCTGCCTGCGGGTTCACACCCGTCCATGGGCCGGGAGGCACAGCCGAGGGGCTGCGCGGGCGGATAGAAGTCGCCGCACCGGCAGACGAAGAAGGTTTCGCCCTTGTCCGCCGACTGGAGGAACGTCTCGGAAGGCCACGGGGCGCTGATCTTTCCCTTCTGGCAGACATCCGCCTCAGCGAGGAATCGGTCGGTTTCCTCCCCGACGGTGAGATCAGCCGATTCAGCGTGGAAGGTCGCGTCGACTGGCAGCTCACCCGCGTAAATGACGGCACCTTGGTTGCGACCGGCGACGCCAACAGCTTCACTAGTTATTCCGCCACATCCACAACTGTCGCCACGCGTTTTGCCCAACGAGACGCCCGCCGCCGCCTGATGATCATCCTTGCAGATCAAGTGGTTGCCGATCTTCTGACGCGATCCCCATGAAACTCACGACCCGCGACGCTCCGGCCTACTTCGCCCGGCCCGATCCCACGTCCACCGGTCTTCTGATTTATGGCGGCGATGCGATGCGCGTGGCGCTTCGCCGACAGGAGGTCATAAAGGCACTCCTGGGGCCGAAAGGCGAAGAGGAGATGCGGCTGACCCGCATCCAGGCTGCCGAGCTTCGAAAAGATCCGGCAGGTCTCCTCGACGCGGTGAAAGCGCAAGGCTTTTTCCCGGGCCCCCGCGTGACCTTCGTCGAGGATGCGGGCGACGGCCTTGCCCCGGCAATAGCGACAGCCCTTGGCGCGTGGCGCGAAGGCGATGCGCAGGTAGTCGTCTCCGCGGGCCAGCTGCCGGCCAGATCGAAGCTCAGAAAGCTCTTCGAGGACCATTCCAACGCCTATGCGGTGGGCATCTACGATGACCCACCCAGCCGGGCAGAGATCGAGGCGGCGCTGGCTTCGTCCGGTCTCACCAATATATCCACCGACGCCATGTCCGCGCTAACCGATCTGGCACGCGCGGTCGATCCCGGCGATTTCCGCCAGACCCTGGAAAAGATCGCGCTCTACAAACTTAATGATCCGGCGCCGCTCTCGCCCGAAGACGTGGCCCGGCTTTCACCGGCTTCGCTCGAAGCCGGCCTGGACGACGTTCTCAACATTGCCGCCGAGGGCAAGGCCCACGACATCGGGCCGGTTCTTCGCCGCCTCGAAGCGCAGGGCGTTGGCCCTGTGGGGCTTTGCATCGGCGCGACCCGTCACTTCCGCACCCTTCACAGAGTCGCCTCGCACCCGGGCGGTCCGGGCGCCGGCATCGGCAAACTAAGGCCACCCGTTTTCGGCCCCCGCCGGGATCGCATTCAGCGCCAGGCTTCGGCCTGGGGTATGCACAAGCTGGAACGTGCCTTGGAACTCCTGCTCGATACCGACCTGACCCTCAGGTCTACGGCCCAGGTGCCGGAAATGGCGGTGATGGAAAGGGCGCTTCTAAGGCTTGCCTGGATGGGAAGACGGTAACGCTTAAGTGCCGTCCTTGGCCTGCGAAAGCCTCGAAACCGCCCAAACCGCCGCGTCCGCGACGGCTTCATCCGCGTCGCCGGTCAGCGCGGCGGCTTTCTCCTTCAGGGATGGGTCGCCCGAATTGCCGATGGCATAGAGAACGTTTCTCACAAACCGGTTGCGCCCACTTCGCTTGATGGGCGAGCCCGAGAATTTCGCCCGGAAGGCGGCATCATCGAGCGTGACAAGATCACCGAGCCTGGGCGCGTCGAGATCGTCTTTGGCCGCATAGTGCTGATCGCGCGCGGCCCGGGCGAACTTGTTCCAGGGGCAGACCGCAAGGCAGTCGTCACAGCCGTAGATGCGGTTGCCCAGCTTCGGGCGCAAATCGGCGTCAACGGGCCCGGCGTGTTCGATCGTCAGATAGGAAATGCAAAGCCGCGCATCCAATTGAAAGGGCGCCGGGAAGGCATCGGTCGGACAAATATCCAGACAGCGGCGGCAGGTGCCGCAATGGTCACTTTCCGGCTCGTCCGCGGGCAGGTCGAGCGTTGTGAAAATCGCACCCAGAAAGAACCAATTGCCAAGGTCCCGGCTCAATAGGTTTGTGTGCTTGCCCTGCCAGCCGAGCCCCGCCGCCTGGCCCAACGCCTTCTCGGCAACCGGCGCGGTGTCCACGAAGACTTTCACTTCGCAGGCCGTTTCAGCCACTAACCACCGTGCCAGCCGTTTTAGTCGTTTCTTGGCTACATCGTGGTAGTCGCGCCCCCGGGCGTAAACTGAGATCACGCCGCGATCGGAGTGTTTGAGATCCTCGAGCGGATCATGTTCCGGCGTGTAGGGCTCGGCCAGCATCACCACCGAACGCGCCTCGGGCCAGAGCTTGCCCGGATCGCCACGCCAGTCAGCCCGACGCTCCATCCAAGACATCTGACCGTGACGCCCGGCTTCAAGAAAGGCGGTGAGCCGCTGGGGCACCTCGGGTACAGCGTCCGGGCGACAAATCCGCAGGGCGGCAAACCCTTCGGCACTGGCCCGCGCCGCCAGCCGCTCTTTCAGGTCGCCGGTCACAAAGCCGGACAATTCAAACTAAATTGTCCTTCTTCCTGTTGAAAAATACTTCGGGGGGGCCCCGGACAAAGTCCGGGGCGGGGGCAGAGCCCCCTGCCGCTCTCAGAAATCGAGGTCGGCATAATGGGCAGGAGGCGGAAAACCGGGGACGGCATCGGCCAAAAGACTGCGGAATGCCGGTCGCGATTTGATCTTGGCGTACCAGTCGCGCACCGTCTCGTTCAGGTTCCAGTCCACGTCCGAAATGTAGTCGAGTGAAGACAGGTGCGCGGCGGCGGCAAAATCTGCCAGCGAAAGTTGCGCGCCCGCCAGCCAGCGCCGCTCGTCCAGAAGCCAGCCGAGGTATTCGAGATGGAACTTGATCGCCTTGGCGCCCGCCTTGACGTTTGTGCTGTCGGGATAGCCCTCCTTGGTGATCTTCTTGTTGACCCGTTCGTAGAGCAGTTTCGACGTCACCTCGCTGTGGAACTTGTCATCGAACCAGGCCACCAGCCGACGGACCTCGTGCCGATCCGCGGGGTCTTCCGGCAAAAGCGGGGGATCGGGATAACGTTCTTCGATATACTCGCAACTGGCCGTGCTTTCAGACAGTGTCAGCCCGTCGATCTTCAACACCGGCACCTTCCCGGCGGGGTTGCGGCGGATGAATTCCGGATCCCGCTCCCAGTAGCGTTCCTCGACCAGTTCGACCTCAAGCCTCTTTTCGGCAAGCGACAGGCGCACTTTCCGGCAAAACGGCGAGAGCGGCACATGGTAGAGGCGGATCATGAGCCTTGAATGCCGTGATGCGCCCGGGTTTTCAAGCGGGCAAGAATTTTCGGAAATTCTTGATATTCACTTCCAAGAGATTTGGTCACTCGAAACATGCCGCGCGCCCATCGTTCTGGATTGTCGCGGCCCCATCGGCGATCGATGCCGCTCGCCTTTGTGTGGCACTTGACGGGTTCACCGCTTGCCGGCCCTTCGGGTTGGGAAGAACCGCCGCCAGAAGCGCGGCCTGCCGGGCCGACAGTTCATCGGCACCGACCCCGAAATGATGTTGCGCCGCCGCTTCAATCCCGAATACGCCAGTGTCGAACTCGGCAACGTTCAGGTACATCTCGACAATCCTCCGTTTCGGCCAAAGCGCCTCGACCACCGGTGTCATGGCCCCTTCCAGAGCCTTTCGAAGCCAGCTTCGCCGTTGCCAGAGCCAGAGGTTTTTTACCGTCTGTTGGGTCAGCGTCGAAGCCCCGCGCTCGCCGCCCTCGGCGATGGCGGCGCGTAGCTGACCCATGTCGAACCCCCAGTGCAGGCAGAAATTCGCATCCTCGGCGGCCACCACCGAACGAGCGACGACAGGCTCGATGCGCTCCATCGGCACCCAGACACGTTCGATCCCGCCAAGGCGCGCGCCCTCGGCCAGGATGTAGGGGGTCGAGATGGGCGGAAAGACCCGGTAAGCGGCGACAAGAAAAGTGACCGCCAGCGCGAAAGACAAAAGAGCCCGGCCCGCAAGCCGCTTAAGCGAAAAGCGCTTCCGTTTCGCGGCCGGTTTTTTCTTTCTGCTCGTGGTCTTTTTGGCCATGGCGTCACGTCGCACGAGGGGCCGACCGGCGCAAGAACTACTCTGCGGGAGAACTCAGCCTGCGCGATATCGCGCGCTCGCGCTTCTTGGCGAAGCGCTTCTTCAGGCGGGCAACACGAGCCTTCTGGTAAGCGGCAATGATCGGGTTAGCGAGGAAATACGACGCGATGCCGGCGACCAGGCCGGGAATGATGCCACCGACGAGGTAGGGCAGGAACACCCGGTTCCAGAACACGCCCAGCCCCTGCCAGTTCGCGGTGTCGGCGGTGAAGATTGCCAGGAAGTTCCGCCAAAGATCGAGCCAGGCATCCGTGAAGGAACTCAGAACCAGGGGCAGGTGCAGACCGGGTTGGCCCAAGAGCCAGGTACCGGTCTCCATCGACACGGCCGCGATGAGCGGAAAGGTCAGGGGATTACCGACGAATGTGGCGAGCAGTGCGGCCAGGATGTTGCCGCGCATCAGCATGGCCAGGCCGGCGGATACCAGAAAGTGCAGACCGAAGAGCGGCGAGAAGGACGTGAAAACGCCGGCAGCGATGCCGCGGCTGATCTTGTGTGCGGGATCCGGAAGCCGGCGCAGGCGCAGCGAGATATACTGCAGCGCCCGCCGCCATCCGCCGCGCGGATAGAAGCTCTCGCTGACAATCTCAACGTAGGTCCTTGGCTTTCGCCGCTTGAAGACCACCTGTGTTTCCCCTTAGGGCTTGCGCTCCAGATCGCGGTGCCTGCTTAGAGACGCGACATCGCTGTCGGCCTCCAGTGCCAGCATCACCGCATGTAGGTGTCCTATATCTCGGAGTTCTACGTCAATAATAAGACGGTAAAAGTCCGGTTTTCTGTCTATAAAGACGAGATCCGAGATATTAGCACCCTGCTCACCTATCAAGGTGCATATACGTCCCAATACACCACTGTCATTGGCAATCGTAACCTCGATACCGGCATTGTGAACGGCCGGGTGCCGGCCCTCCTGCCAGTGGAGGTCAACCCAGCGCTCCGACTGGTCCTCGAAGTCGGCCAGGGCACCACAATCAATGGCGTGGATGATAACGCCCTTGCCGCGATAGCTGATGCCCACGATTCGCTCGCCCGGCACCGGCTGGCAGCATTCGGCCCGTCGGAAAGTCTGGCGCGGTTTGAGGCCGACGACCGCGCGTGCCGCATCAACTTCGTCGCCCGAGCGTTCAGCAAGATTTGGGTAAAGCGTTTGAATAACCTGGCGCGCCGTCACCTCTGCCGAACCAATCCGCGCAAGGAGTTCGCGGTGATCTTCCAGCCCCAACTGTTTGGCCGCCGTTTTTAGCGCCTTCTCGGTCGGTCGCTTGCCAACATGATCGAAGGCCACCCGCGCCAATTCGCGGCCAAGCTTGATAAATCGCTCGCGGTCCTCCTCGCGGAGTGAACGGCGAATTGCGGCCTTGGCGCGGCCCGTCGCCACTATGTCGATCCAGGTCGACTGGGGCCGCTGACCCTCGGCGGTCATTATGTCGACGGACTGGCCGTTTCTGAGCCTCGTCCAAAGCGGAACCCTGATCCCATCCACCTTGGCGCCAACGCAGCTGTCGCCGATCCGGGTGTGGATCAGATAGGCGAAGTCCAGAGGTGTCGCGCCGCGCGGCAGCTTCACAACATCGCCCTTGGGGGTGAAGACGAACACCTGGTCGGCGTACATCTCCATCTTCACATGTTCGAGGAATTCGTCGTGGTCATCGCCGTTGTCGAACCGTTCCGAGATATTGGCGATCCACTTGGCGGGATCGACGGCGAAAGGGTTCTCCCCTGGCACACCGTCTCGATAGGACCAGTGCGCCGCGACTCCGGCTTCGGCGACTTCGTGCATGTCACGGGTGCGGATCTGAATTTCGACCCGCTTGCCGTCCCGGCCCGAGACGGTGGTGTGAAGCGAACGGTAACCGTTCGACTTTGGCTGGCTTATGTAATCCTTGAAGCGGCCCGGCACAGCGCGCCACCTGCGGTGCACCGCGCCTAAAGTCGCGTAGCAATCGGCATCGCTTCCGACAAGGATCCTAAACCCGTAAATGTCCGAAAGGCGCGAAAACCCGATCTTCTTCTCTTCCATCTTCCGCCAGATGGAATGGGGTTTTTTAGCGCGACCAAAGACATCCGCATTGATGCCAGCCTTGTCGAGTTCGGCTTCCATGTCGCCGGTGATCTGGCGGATCACATCGCCGGTTTCGCGCTGCAGCGTGATGAAACGCCGGATGATGGAATTCCGCGCTTCGGGGTTCAGGACCCGGAAGGCAAGATCCTCAAGCTCTTCCCGCATCGATTGCATGCCCATGCGACCGGCAAGCGGCGCATAGATATCCATCGTCTCACGCGCCTTCTGCTGCTGCTTTTCTGGTTTCATCGGCTTTATGGTGCGCATGTTGTGCAGCCGGTCAGCCAGTTTCACCAGGATCACACGCAAGTCCTTTGACATGGCCATGAACAGCTTGCGGAAGTTTTCCGCTTGCTTGGTTTCTGTCGAAGAAAGCTGGAGATTGGTCAACTTGGTGACACCATCCACCAGTTCGGCGATCTCGGGTCCGAATTCTTCCTCGATATCGGAATAGGTTGACCGGGTGTCCTCGATCGCATCGTGCAAGAGCGCGGTGACGATGGTCGCATCGTCGAGCTGCTGCTCGGTCAGGATGGCGGCAACCGCGATGGGATGATTGAAATAAGGCTCGCCCGATTGCCGAACCTGGCCCTCGTGCATTCGCTCACCATATTCATACGCCCTGGTGATCAGGTCCGTATCGGTCTTTGGATTGTAATTCTGGACCAGCGCGATCAGGTCTTCGGCAGTGATCATTCATCACCCCCTCGCCGGGAGAAGGTCGCCCTTATGGCTGCCCCTGCGCTTCCATCAGTGCCCGGAGGAGTTTCTCTTCGCTCATGTCATCCTCGGCGGGTTTGTCGCTTTCGGCGCCCATGAGCAGAGCCATCGCATCCTCTTCCGGCTCGTCCACTTCGATCTGCGTCTGGTTCGCTTCGATCATGCGCTCGCGCAGATCTTCGGCGGATTGGGTCTCGTCGGCGATCTCGCGCAGGCTTACGACCGGGTTTTTGTCGTTGTCGCGGTCAACCGTCAATGGCGCGCCGGTGGATATCTCGCGCGCCCGGTGGGCGGCGAGCATCACAAGCTCAAACCGGTTCGGAACCTTGTCAACGCAGTCTTCTACCGTCACGCGGGCCATGAGGGTCTCCGTCTGAAGTGGATCAGAGCGCTGATGTATTGCCTCGGCGCTCGATTGACAAGGCATTTTTGGCCAATTCTGCGCCTGGTGTCCAAGGGTGCAACAAAATTAACTGTCCTACACTAACGCAACGGAAACTGATTAAAAGGACGGTTGCATACGACTGCATGTTTTTCGTACTTTACGCGGCGGTCGGGGGCAATTTTGCCCAGCTCACGGATGCCGACCTAAAATCAAGGAAGGACAGGTAATGTTCTATAGGGACGAACGGCTTGCGCTGTTCATCGATGGTTCGAATCTTTATGCTGCGGCAAAAGCCCTGGGTTTTGACATCGACTACAAATTGCTGCGTCAGGAATTTATGCGACGCGGCAAGTTGCTCCGGGCGTTTTACTATACAGCGCTGTTGGAGAATGACGAGTACTCGCCGATCCGGCCGTTGGTTGACTGGCTTCACTACAATGGCTTTTCGATGGTCACGAAACCGGCGAAAGAGTTCATCGACAGTCAGGGCCGCCGCAAGGTCAAGGGCAATATGGACATCGAGTTGACTGTCAACGCGATGGAACTTGCCCCGCATGTCGATCATATCGTGTTGTTCTCAGGGGATGGGGACTTCCGGCCATTGGTCGAAAGCCTGCAGCGGAACGGAGTTCGGGTTTCGGTGGTGTCGACCATCCGGTCGCAGCCGCCAATGATCGCGGACGAACTGCGTCGCCAGGCCGACAATTTCATTGAGCTTGATGAACTCAAGGATGTGATCGGCAGGCCACCCCGGGAACCGCGGGACGATCCGGACGAAGGGTAACACCCATCACGGATCAAGAACTGGACCGTCACAGAATTTGGCGGCGACAGGGCTGGACGGCCCTTTGCCCTGGCACTAGGTCTGGTGCCGGATGATTGCTATGTCGAAACCCAAGCTCACACTATACCTCGCCGCGCCGCGCGGCTTCTGCGCTGGCGTGGACCGCGCGATCAAGATCGTGGAAATGGCGCTCGAGAAATGGGGCGCGCCGGTCTACGTCCGGCACGAGATCGTTCACAATCGGTTTGTCGTCGATGGGCTTCGCGCCAAGGGCGCCGTTTTCGTCGAAGAGCTGGAAGAATGTCCCAACGACCGGCCGGTAATTTTTTCGGCCCACGGGGTCCCCAAATCGGTCCCCGCCGAGGCAGAGCGACGCGATATGGTCTATGTCGATGCGACCTGCCCGCTGGTCTCCAAGGTTCACATCGAGGCGGAACGCCACCACCGGAACGGCCTGCAGATGGTGATGATCGGCCATGCCGGTCATCCGGAAACACTGGGCACAATGGGGCAGTTGCCCGACGGTGAGGTCATTCTTGTTGAGACTGTGAGTGATGTTGCCAGGATCGCACCGCGCAACCCAGAGAAACTCGCCTATATCACCCAAACCACGCTCAGCGTCGACGATACCGCCGATATCGTGGCTGCTCTTCAGGCACGGTTTCCGGGCATCGTTGGGCCCCACAAGGAAGACATCTGCTACGCGACGACCAACCGGCAGGAGGCCGTCAAGGCCATGGCGCCGAAGATCGATGCGCTTTTGGTGATCGGTGCGCCGAATTCATCCAATTCAAAACGCCTGGTCGAAGTCGGTCGCGCCGCGGGATGCCGCTACGCTCAGCTTGTTCAGCGGGCTGGCGACATCGATTGGCGCGCCCTGGAAGGGATCGACGCGGTCGGGCTGACAGCCGGGGCCAGCGCACCTGAACTGCTGGTGGATGAGGTGATCTCGGCCTTTCAGCACAGGTTCGCGCTGACGATGGACACCGTTGAAACAGCGGTCGAGAGTGTCGAATTCAAAGTGCCACGGGTCCTTCGGGACGCCGGATGATGGCTGATCAGGAGACCCTCGACGCCTACGGCCTGCGGGCGGCGG
>CAJICO010000332.1_pt1 | contig 10947 bp, 12 predicted proteins | sample 9199701 | NCBI WGS metagenome assembly CAJICO01 (sample SAMEA7708339, study PRJEB35096) | sediment metagenome | biome: marine neritic benthic zone biome [ENVO:01000025]; feature: sediment [ENVO:00002007]; material: shallow marine sediment [ENVO:03000034] sea grass bed [ENVO_01000059] ... | reverse complement strand
GCCTCGGACAGACGGAAGAACCGCTCATTGTGCCAAAGCGTATCGTCGGCATCGAAGCAGATGACCTCAAGCATCGCGGAACATGTTCCCGAATGCCGCGTAACTGTGGGCGTGCGCCGCCTGCGTGGACCCCGTGGCGGGATGCCGTCCAGGCTCGGCATCATAGTCAAAATCCACACCCACGCCTTCGACCAACCGGTTCATCATGTTGAAAACCGCAGCCACCCGCACCGCTTCGAACAAAGCCCGCTCGCTTATTCCAACCTCGAAAACCGCATCGGCATCAGCCTGCGTCAGCTTGCTTGGAAGCGTGTTGAGCTTGTTTACATAGCCCAAAAGCACTTTCAGCCGCCGATCAAGCGGAGCGGTCTCAAGATCGGAAAGGGCCGCCTCGATTGCCTCTTCGTCAATGCCAAACAGGCGCGCATAAGTAAGATGGGAGTCGTGACAGAATTTGCAGGCGTTCACGCCGGACACGTAGGCGGCAATCATCTCCCGTTCGCCAATACTCAACGCGCCCTCGCCCCGAAGCACGACATCGATAAACTCCAGAAGCGGCGTCGCACCATCGGGATACAATGTGAACAGATCTCCAAGATGCGCCGGGTGCGACAATGAGGGCAGAAAAGGCATCTTATGTCTCCGAAACTGAAAAAGGCGTCCAGGAATCCAATATTCAGCCCTTTTCTAACGGCTTCAATCGCTTATATTCCACCAGCACAGAGACACACATGTGATGCTTCCAGACGCCTTTGATCCGAAACTGATGGCCGACAACGATGACGACGCACCCGACAGTGGCGCCGACATCCTGACCGAGACCAAGCCAAAGACGGCCCGACCGCCGCTTTATAAGGTGTTGCTGCTGAACGACGATTACACCCCCATGGAGTTCGTCGTCATGGTGCTTGAGCGTTTCTTCGGCATGAGCCCTGCCCAGGCCTATGAACTGATGCTGACCGTTCACAAGAAAGGGCTGGCCGTGGTCGGTGTCTTTTCGTTCGAGGTTGCCGAAACCAAGGTGGCACAAGTCATGGATTTCGCGCGGCGCCACCAGCACCCTCTACAGTGCACCATGGAGAAAGAGTGAGGGCTGAAGCCCCGCTCCTGCCCCATGCTTTCCCAACGTTTGGCGCTTGCACTTGAGACCGGGCTGTTTGCGCTGCCCGCTGAAGGCGCCATCGCGGTCTTTGGCCCGTCTGCCGACAGCGACCTAAGCGCTTTGCCCGCCGAACGGGTCGAGGTCATCACCCGCCACTATCCCACGTACCGGCATTTCGCCGATCAGGGCCTGGCAACCCGCCTAGCGCCGAAAGGGCGATATGCCCTTTCCATTGTCTGCCTCCCCCGGGCACGGGCCGAAACTGAAGCGACGATTTTTGCCGCCTCGCAGGCAACCACCGGTCCCCTCATCATCGACGGCCAGAAAACCTCGGGCATCGAATCCATCCGTAAGTCCCTCAGATCGCGCGCCACTGTCGGCGAGTCCCTCGCCAAAGCACACGGCAAGATATTCGCTGCCGAAGGTATTTCCTGCGCCGACTGGGCGCCTCGCGGGCAGAGCTTTCCAAGCGATATCGGTGAGGGCGCCTTCGTTACCGCGCCGGGCGTCTTCTCGGCGGACGGCATCGACCCGGGATCGGCGGCCTTGGCAGAGGCCCTGCCCCAGACGCTCAAGGGCGAGGTCATCGACCTCGGCGCGGGCTGGGGCTATCTCTCGTGCCACCTGGCGACGCGGCCGAAGATCACCGCGCTTCACCTGGTCGAGGCCGATCACGCCGCCCTCGAAGCCGCAAGGCAAAACCTTGCCGATCCGCGCGCAATGTTCCACTGGGCCGACGCGCTTGCCTTCCGCCCCGGCACCCTGGCCGATCACGTCGTCACCAACCCGCCCTTCCATACCGGGCGCGCCGCCGAGCCCGCCCTGGGCCGTTCTTTCATCCGCGCGGCCGCGACGATGCTGAAGCCAAAAGGACAACTCTGGCTTGTCGCCAACCGTCATTTGCCTTACGAAAAGACCCTGGAAGAGACATTCCGCGACGTTCGTGCCTTGGGACAACACCGCGAGTACAAGCTTTTCATGGCCCAGGCGCCGCGCCCCTCCCGAAAAGGATAGATCATGTCGTTCTCGATCGCCGGAAAGACCGCCGTCGTCACGGGCGCCGCCAACGGGGTCGGCCTGTCGGTCGCGCGGCGCTTCCTGGAAGCGGGTGCGAACGTGATGTTCGCCGACATGGACGAAGCGCGGCTTGCCGACGAGGTCGGGCAGCGCGAGGAAGAAGCCGGCAATGCGGCCTACTACGCGGGCGACCTGCGTGAGAAACTGACCGTCGCCAACCTCCTCTCGGCCTCGATTGATCAGTATGAACGGGTGGACATCCTGGTGAACGCGTCACGCCAGGTGGTGACTTCCGACCCGCTCAACCCTGACGATGACACGCTTCGGACTTTGCTCGAACAGAACCTGATGACGTCGTTCCGGGTCTCGCAAGTCTTCGCCAAACGGATGATCAAGCAGGCCAGGGACGGTGAAAACGGGGCGCCCGCCGGCTCGATCATCAACCTGTCCTCCATCGCGGCGCGCCGGACCCGCCCCGAGCTGCTGGCCTATTCGGTCAGCTCGGCGGCACTCGATCAGATGACACGCTCGATGGCGGTCGCACTTGCCCCGCACCACATCCGCGTCAACGCCATCGCGCTTGGTTCGGTAATGAGCGCCTCGCTGCAGACCGCGCTCAAGGATGAGGACGAGATGCGCGAAGAGATCATCTCTTCCACCCCGCTCGGACGCATCGCCAGCCCCGGCGAACTGGCCGAAGTGGCCCAGTTTCTGGCCTCCGACGGGTCCGGCTTCATGACCGGGCAGACGCTGACCGTCGACGGCGGACGCACATTGGTCGATGCCGCGGAAGCCCCCGCGCACTAGGGGCACCGCGCTTCGATCGCCGAGCCGTCAGAAAACTCTCCTGACAGTCGACAGCAAAAACAGCAAAAACCCATATCAACCAGGTTTTCTTCCTGTTTCAAATACTTTGGGAGGGGTCAGGGGAGGGCAACGCCCTCCCCGGCGGATCGGCTGCGAGGCAGACGAAATATCTATCCGTTCAGAAGTGCCGACGACAGAGGGGCTATGGTGACGCTGGTGGCACGGTTGCCCAGCGACCATTCCACGATGGCGGCAAGTGTCGCAACCTTGGTCGTTCCCACCAGAATAACCGCTTCATCCTGACGGGCCCGGAACGCGGCACGGTCCAGGGTGCGCCGGATCTGCTCCGAGGTCTCGTCGCTTGCATCAAGCTTGCGGAAGATCAGACCTGTCGGCACGCCGGCCCTTTCGGCCCGCTGATGTGCGGTGTTAAGCCCGCGTGGAAAGGTGATCAGCCCGTGCCCGGTGGCCGTCACCACATCGACGACCTGCTGCACCGCCGCGCGGTCGGACTGAAAGCTGGAACCAGAGACATCCATGACCGCCACCGCTTCCGGAACGGTCTCGAAATTCACGCGCAGCGCCTGTTCCACATCCTGCGGCGCGGCACCTTCCGGCAGCGTCGGGATCATGACCACCTCGTGCCCGGCGGCGCGATAGGCATCGGCCACGTTGGCGGCGTCCGGTGCCCCCGCCTCGACCGCGAAGGCGACATAGGACGGCAGGCCCTCAAGCTCTGCCCCGGACAGGGCAGTCGCGCCGTCATGCACCAGCACCAGCGAAAGAAGCGGCCTGCCTTCGGGATTGTCGAATTCGGAGCGGAACGCCAAGAGCGCCGGACCACCGGGTTCCGAAGGTTCCGCCACTTCGGGTTCTTCGCTTTCGGCAATCACTTCCTCGGCTTCCGGCTCACCCTCGCCCAAACGGCGAACGGTGGGCAGGCTGCCGCCGCTTTCCACGGTGGGCAGCCGTTCGGTTTCCACATTTTCGGCCCGGTCCTCGAAAGTCTCGACCGGTTTCAGTATGCTTTCGCCCCCGTCGACACGGATCGATTCCGCGCCCGTGCCGCCATCGGCCTGCGGGGCCGCCGGCGCTTCCGGCGCATCGGCGATTTCCGGCGCATTGGACGCCTCGGGCGCTTCCGTTTCACCGATCTGCGGCAGGCGCGGCGCCTCAATGGCGACGGCCGTCTCGTCGGTGCCGGGCAGCGACGGTTCGCTGCCGATATCCGGAGCGGCCAGGGCGTCGGGGGCCGTATCATCCGACTGGATCGCCGGAGCCGTGCCGGTTTCGCTGACCAGTGGCGCGTCCTCGCCGGCTTCTGGCAGGGCGGCAATCTCGGTCTCTTCCGGCGGTTCGTCGCCACCGCCCAGTTCGGGTCCCGTCGTATCCGCGGCAACCGGTTCTTGGCTGGGCGCCGGGGCATCGGTTTCGGTCGATGGCGCATCGCCGGGGCTTTCGGGCTCCACCAACACCACGGCTTCGTCCGCGGGCCGGTCATCGCCGCCACTGGCCGGCGCCGCCGGCGCATCGGCAACCTCTTCGGGCGCGTCGCCCAATGTCTGGGGTGATGACACTTCGGGCGTCGGCACTTCCAACGCCGTGGTATCCAGTGTCGGTGCCGGTTCGGCAATCGGCGCCTCGACACCCTGCACCGCTTCCGCCGCAGGCCGGGATTCGGGTTCCGGCAGAACCGTCGCCTGCTCTGGCCGGGCCTGGTCGAATTCCGACCCCCCCGGCACCCGCACCTCTCCGGCCTCAGGCTGAGGGAAACTCAACTGCTGCCGGTCAAGCGTCTGTGTCGAAACCAAAAGCAGAGCCACGCCGACGATTGCGCCCCAGAATGCCCCTGCAAGAAAACCGCGTCTCAATGTCGGTCCTCCGATCTGCTCAAATGCCAATTGGGTGCCTTGACGTCGCCTGGCACCTCTCTCACAACTATACCGGCGCTTTCGCGCGCTGACACCCTATATCTGCACTTCTCGGGGCTCGATACGCAAGATGCTGCTTCTGATCGACAATTACGACAGTTTTACCTTCAACCTTGTCCACTATCTGGGCGAATTGGGCGCCGAATGCTCGGTACACCGCAATGATGCGCTCGATGTGCAGGCGGCAATGGCACTGAAACCGGCGGGAATCATACTGTCCCCCGGTCCCTGCGACCCCGACCGCGCCGGCATCTGCCTGGCCCTGACCGAAGCCGCCGCCGAGACCGGAACACCGCTCCTTGGCGTCTGCCTCGGACATCAGACCATCGGTCAGGCCTTCGGCGGCAAGGTGGTGCGCGCGGGCGAGATCGTGCACGGCAAAATGGGCGCCATGCATCACCAGGGCGCGGGCGTCTTCAAGGGCCTGCCCTCGCCTCTGCAAGCCACCCGCTATCACTCGCTGATCGTCGACCGCGAGACCCTGCCCGGATGCCTCGAAGTCACCGCCTGGCTGGACGACGGCACGATCATGGGCCTCCGCCACCGGGAAAAACCGATCGAGGGTGTGCAGTTCCACCCGGAATCGATCCGCTCCGAACATGGCCACGCCATGCTGAAAACTTTCCTCGACATAGTGCCGGTGCCCGCATGAGCGATGCCATGAAACCCCTGATCTACGCTGCCTCCGAAGGACCCTTGAGCCGTGCCCAGGCGGAGGAAGCCTTCAATATCATCTTCGAGGGCGAGGCGACGCCCGCTCAACTCGGCGGACTTCTGATGGCGATGCGGGCCCGGGGGGAATCGGTGGCCGAATATGCCGCCGCGGCCGCTGTCATGCGTGCCAAATGCGCCGCCGTCCGCGCGCCCGCTGGCGCGATGGACATTGTGGGAACCGGCGGCGACGGGATGGGGACGCTCAACATCTCCACTGCCACCGCCTTTGTGGTGGCGGGCGCCGGCGTGCCGGTTGCCAAGCACGGCAACAAGAACCTCAGTTCGAAATCGGGCGCGGCGGATGTGCAGGGCGCCATGGGCATCGACGTCATGGTCGGCCCCGAGGTTGTGGAAAGGGCGCTCGCCGAGGTCGGCATCGGTTTCATGATGGCGCCCATGCACCATCCGGCGATGCGCCACGTCATGCCAGTCCGGGTCGAGTTGGGCTCAAAGACAATTTTCAACATTCTCGGCCCCCTGACCAACCCGGCGGGCGTCAAACGGCAACTGACGGGTGCTTTTGCCATCGACCTGATCTTTCCCATGGCCGAAACGCTTCAGGCACTCGGGTCCGAAGCCGCGTGGATTGTCCATGGCGCCGATGGCACCGATGAAATCTCGATTTCCGGAGCGACTTCGGCCGCCATGCTCAGGGACGACAGGATCACCTCGGCCGAAATCCATCCTGAGGATGCCGGCCTGCCCGTGCACCCGTTCCGCGATATCCTGGGCGGCACGCCGGAAGAGAATGCCCAGGCCTTCGGTGCCCTCCTGGATGGCAAGCCTGGAGCCTATCGCGACGCCGTTTGCCTCAACGCCGCGGCGGCACTGGTGATCGCGGAAAATGCCGCCGACCTCCGCGAAGGGGCCGCAATAGCCGCCGAAAGCATCGACAGCGGCAGGGCTCGCGAAAAGGTAGAGGGCCTGGCACGCGTGACTTCGCGGCAATAAGTCAAACGAAGAAAGGGCCACGGAAAGGAATGGGTCTCTGCGCCGCTCATCTGTATGGCACGGACGACGTGCCCGGGCCGCCTCTGGCGTCCATCTTTGGCCATGCCTGACGGCATAGGCGCCTGGCGCAACCTCCGGTTCTTTGCCGAGACATGGCCGGACCTCTCGGCCCGCCTGAAAGCGGAAACAAGAACAATCCTGCCGCCCTCTCATCTCCGCTTTGCTGCCCTGACGCGGTGCCAGCCGGACGAGACAAAGGTCGTGATCCTTGGCCAGGACCCCTACCCGACCCGCGGGCACGCCAATGGCCTGGCCTTCTCGGTCGCTCCCGAAGTTTCGCTGCCCCGCTCGCTTGAGAACATCTTCCGCGAGCTTGAAGCGGATGTGGGCGGCAGACCCGGCAATGGCGATCTTGGCCCCTGGAGCGATCAGGGTGTTCTGCTGCTTAACACCGCGCTTTCCGTGCCCGAGGGCGACGCGGGCGGTCATGCCGGACTGGGCTGGTCGGAACTGACCCGTCAGGTCCTTGAAACCCTGGACGACCGGCCCCGCGCCTTCCTGCTCTGGGGACGCCATGCCCAGAAGTCTGGCGAAACCCTGGCTGGCCACCATCTTGTGGTCAAAACCGCCCACCCTTCACCGCTTTCTGCCCGGCGCGGGTTTTTCGGCTCGCGCCCCTTCAGTCGGGTCAACGACTGGCTTGAGGCCCGAGATGAGGCGCCCATACGCTGGGTCTGAGCCAATACAGCTGGTTTCGTCTGCTTCGCAGCCGATCCGCTGGAGGGGCTCTGCCCCTCCAGACCTCCCCGGCGTATTTTGGAAATATGAAGAGCCGGTTGGTTCGCCTTTTCACCACGCGCTGAAGAGGATATCTCTCGGCCCATGACCAATGTTCTCGACCGCATCAAGGCTTATAAGCTTGAGGAAATCGCCGAAGCCAAGGCCCGGAAATCCTTGTCTGAAGTCGAGGCGCTGGCCCGAAACCAGGCACCACCCCGTGGCTTTGCCGCCGCGCTCGACCGCGCAGCGGGCCAAGGGTTCGGGCTGATCGCCGAGATCAAGAAGGCGAGCCCCTCCAAAGGATTGATTCGGCGTGATTTTCACCCCGAAACCCTTGCCCGCGCCTATGAAGCGGGCGGCGCCACCTGTCTTTCAGTCCTGACCGACACCCCATCGTTTCAGGGCGCGCCGGCATATCTTACAGCCGCGCGCGCAGCCACGGCGCTTCCGGCGCTTCGAAAAGATTTCATGTATGACCCCTACCAGGTGGCCGAAGCCCGCGCCTGGGGCGCCGATTGCATCCTGATCATCATGGCCAGTGTCTCGGACGTGCAGGCACAAGAACTTGAAGATTGTGCGCTAAACGACTGGAAAATGGACGTTCTGGTCGAAGTGCACGACGAAGAAGAGATGGCCCGCGCCCTTGACCTGCGCTCGCCGCTGCTGGGCGTCAACAACCGCAACCTGAAGACATTCGAAACCGATCTGGCGACCACGGAGCGGCTCGCCAAACTGGTGCCCGAAGGCAAGTCACTGGTGGCCGAAAGCGGGCTTTTCATACCCGACGATCTGGCCCGCCTTGCCCGGGCGGGCGCCCGCCGCTTCCTGATCGGCGAGAGCCTGATGCGTCAGGACGATGTGGAGGCCGCCACGCGCGCCATCCTGGCCGCTCCGGGCGCGGCGAAAGGCGCGGCATAATGGCGAAACTCACCCATTTCGACGCTAAGGGCAACGCCCATATGGTTGATGTATCAGAGAAATCCGTAACAGACCGGATCGCGGTCGCTGAAGGGTTCGTACGCATGTCGGCCGAAACACTGACGCTCATCGCCGAGGGCCGTGCCAAGAAAGGTGATGTGCTTTCCGTCGCCCGTCTCGCCGGGATCATGGGGGCGAAAAAAACCCCGGACCTGATTCCGCTCTGCCATCCGCTGCCCATCTCCAATGCTGCAGTCGATCTTTCGATCGACCCTGAACTGCCCGGCATCCGCGTGGAAGCGACGGTGAAAACCACCGGGCGCACCGGCGTCGAGATGGAAGCCCTGACAGCGGTGGCGACCGCCTGCCTCACGGTTTATGACATGGTCAAAGCTGCCGAAAAATCAATGGTGATTGAGGGGATACGCCTCGTTCTTAAAGAGGGTGGCAAATCCGGACGGTATGAGGCCGAAAGGTGATCTCGGTCGACGAGGCCCTGGGCCACCTGTTCGATCTGGTCGCACCGCTGGACGCTGAGAAGGTACCGCTCCGTCAGGCCTCGGGCCGCGTTCTGGCTGAACCCGTCACGGCGCGGCGAAACCAGCCGCCCTTTCGGGCCTCGGTGATGGACGGCTATGCGGTCAACAGCGCCGGCCAGACAGGACCGGCAAGTTTCGCGATCATCGGCGAAGCCCCGGCGGGCCATGCTTTCTCGGGCGATCTGTCGCCCGGGGAATGCGTGCGCATCTTTACCGGCGCGCCGGTGCCCGCAGGCGCCGATCTGGTGGTTATCCAGGAAAATGCGACGGCTAGCGCCGGTGCGATGGAAACCAGCATCGATGCTGATGATCCGCATTATATCAGAGAGATAGGCGCCGACTTTAAAGAAGGCGATGCGATCCGGGCACCGCACCGGCTGACCCCCGCAGATGTCGCGCTGGCCGCCTCGATGAATGTGGCCGAGGTCGCGGTCGCGCGGCGGCCCGTTGTGGCGCTGATCGCCACCGGGGACGAGCTGGTCATGCCCGGCGAAGACCCGCGCCCCGACCAGATCATCGCCTCGAACGCCTTCGGCCTGGCCGCACTGGCGGAAAGCGAAGGCGCAGAGGTGCGGCTCTTGCCGATTGCGCGGGATACCCCAGCCTCGCTCATGTCGGCCTTCGAATTCGCGCGTGGTGCCGACCTGATCGTCACCATTGGCGGTGCCTCGGTGGGCGATCACGATCTGGTTGCAGAAGTCGCCGCGGAGCTTGGCATGGAACGAGCCTTCTACAAGATCGCCATGCGCCCCGGCAAACCGCTGATGGCCGGGCGCATCGGCGATGCACCCATGGTCGGACTGCCGGGAAATCCTGTTTCTTCAATGGTTTGCGGGCATATCTTCCTTCGCCCCATGCTGCGGGCCGTGCAGGGCCTGCCCAAGTCGACCCTGCCTTTGAGCCAGGCATCTCTGGCGGCGCCGCTGACAAAGAACGGCGGACGGCAACACTATATGCGGGCAACACTGGCAGACGGCAAACTCACCGCCGCCGAGCGACAGGACAGCGCATTGATGTCGGTTCTGGCCGGCGCCAACGCACTCATCGTCCGCCCGCCCCATGATCCGGCCCGGCAGACCGGTGAAACCGTGGCATTCATAGAATATTAACGAAGATTGACACAAAACAAGAACACGCGTAGAACATCACTCGAACACCGGGGGTCACCTCGGGGATCGAGCAGAGGAGTTTTTCTGGCATGCTGACCCGTAAGCAATTGGATTTACTTGAGTTCATTCACAAGCGCGTGCAGCGCGACGGGGTGCCGCCGTCTTTCGACGAAATGAAGGAAGCGCTGGACCTCCGTTCCAAGTCCGGCATTCACCGGCTGATCACCGCACTGGAAGAGCGCGGATTCATTCGCCGCCTGGCCCACAGGGCACGGGCGATCGAGATCGTGAAGCTGCCCGAGGCATTGGATAAAGGCGCCACTTTCGTGCCCCGGGTCATCGACGGCGACCGGCGGGACGCGCCTCAACCGCCCGCCAATGCGCTTCCCATCGAAGCCCATGCGCTGGAACTGCCGGTGATGGGCCGGATTGCCGCCGGCGTGCCGATCGAGGCGATCAGCGAAGTCAGCCACAAGGTGGCAGTGCCCGGCCAGATGGTGGGCAAGGGGCACCACTATGCGCTCGAGGTCAAAGGCGACTCGATGATCGACGCGGGCATCAACGACGGAGATATCGTGGTGATCCGCGAGGTGACGACGGCGGATAATGGCGACATCGTCGTGGCTCTTGTCGAGGATCAGGAAGCGACGCTGAAGCGGTTTCGCCAGCAGGGCAACACGATTGCGCTTGAGGCTGCCAATCCGGCCTATGAGACGCGGCTTTACCGGGATGATCAGGTCAAGGTGCAGGGCCGGCTTGTGGGGCTCATCCGCAGCTATTAGGGCGACCAGAGCCGGTTTCCCGTCAGATCGCGTGCCGAAACCACCTGCGGCCCGGTACTGCCGGGAGAAATGGAAAGCGCGCCTGTTGCCCGGAGCGACCGGGCATCAAACAGGCGGCAACCGGCGGGCGCCTCAGCCGGAATGTTGACGATCACAAGTGCGGCCCCGTGACAGTTCGCGATGGCCTCGGCGGCGGCCCTTTTGCCGGTTGCGTGAAGGATGCGCTGATCTTCCAGCCAGAATACCCGGGCCTTTCCTTCGCTTAGAAATGCCGTTCGGGCGTGAGCCTCGGATTGC
>CAJICO010000118.1_pt1 | contig 10975 bp, 12 predicted proteins | sample 9199701 | NCBI WGS metagenome assembly CAJICO01 (sample SAMEA7708339, study PRJEB35096) | sediment metagenome | biome: marine neritic benthic zone biome [ENVO:01000025]; feature: sediment [ENVO:00002007]; material: shallow marine sediment [ENVO:03000034] sea grass bed [ENVO_01000059] ... | reverse complement strand
GTTATCGATCACCACGCAGCCCACCTTGGCGGCCTTCGGCGCATATTCCTTCGTCGCCGTGGCGCCGATGGTGAAGAGCGCGATGTCGAAACCGGTGAAGTCGAACGTGTCGAGGTCCTTGGTCTTGAGCGTCTTGTCGCCATAGCTGACTTCCGTCCCCAGCGAACGGCGCGACGCAAGGGCGACCACCTCATCGGCAGGAAACTGGCGCTCGGCCAGGATATTCAGCATTTCGCGGCCCACATTGCCCGTGGCGCCCGCGACAGCGACGCGATAGCCCATTTCGACCTCCATTTTGATGGGACGTGGCCCTATAGCCCGTGCGTTCACTTGGGGAAAGGGGCAAAGCCATGAATTTCCGTGATGATGTGCATCAGCAGGTTGCGCCGCCTTCGGCACCGATCCGCCGGGGCCTGGTAATTGAAACAGGATGAAGGACCGGGCCTAGGAGTCGTGGGTGACCGGACGGAAGCGTTCGATCGACGCAATCACGACCTGCGGGTCGGCATCGATACCATGGAGCGGAATGCGCACCCCGAAGTGCTTCTGAAACTTCAGCTCGAACCGCCGCCAGACCGGCAGTCTGAGAGGCGGCAGCACACCTGGTGAGGGATCGATGATGATCCAGTCGCGAACCCCATAAAGGCCCTTGCCGCCTTTCATGTAGCGGATGCGATGCATGTCCGACCAGGGCATCGGCGCCTTGAAGACAATCGGCAGTTCCACGCCCTCGGCGCCAATGCGAAGCACCACGGGCCGCCGCCAGAGCATCCAGCCGAACCCGGCCACAACCACCCCCAGCGTCAGTGCCGCAACCGGGACCCATACGATCTGCCAGCTTGCCGGATCGAGACCAGGGCCGAGAACAACGCCAAACGCCACAATGATCAGAAGAGCGGACAGCAAGACAATGACCTGCACCAGCAGCCCGCGTCTTTGATGGAATTCGTCGATCTCATCCATGGCGTCTCTCCTTTTCACTAGCTGATGCAATCCAACGACAACACATCTATGTTGCGCTCATGTCGCGCGATCTTCCTTATCGTCCCTGCGTGGGCGTCGTTCTGGCCAATGCACGGGGCGAGGTTTTTACCGGTGAGCGCGTCGACACGCCCGGCGCCTGGCAAATGCCTCAGGGCGGGATCGACAAAGGCGAGACGCCGAAAGACGCCGCCTTTCGCGAGTTGGAGGAGGAAACCGGCATTCCCGCCGATCTCGCACTTTTCGAAGCCGAACATCCCGAATGGATCACCTACGACCTGCCGGGCCATCTGATCGGCAAGCTTTGGAAGGGCCGGTTTCGCGGACAGAAGCAGCGCTGGTTTCTGCTGCGGTATCTTGGCCAGGACAGTGACATAGATCTGAACCGCCATCACCGCGAATTTGTCCGTTGGCGTTGGTCGAACCCGGATCAGGTGCTGACCGATATCGTGCCCTTCAAGGCCGGTGTCTACGACCGGGTCATGAAGGGTTTCGCCGGAAGGCTGGCCCGATGATCCGCCTCGGCGCCGTGGCTCTGATTGCTCTGGCCGCTGGTCAGGCCCACGCGCTTTCCTGCCTCAGACCGGATGTGGTGAGCCTCTACGAGCAGGCCCGCGATTCCGAGGACGTCTATTCGATCGTCAAGGGCCGCCTCAGCTATCCCACGCCGCCGAAACTGCCAAAACCTGACTTGCCGACCGAAAGCCCGGCAATCCTATCCGGATTTGCCCTCGGCGCAGACGGTCTGACGGTGCCTTTTGAAAGAGAGGTCACGGTTTCACTCACCTGCCTCGGCCCCTGGTGCGCCGAGGCGCCGACCGCCGGGGTAGAGGGTTACATCGCACTTCGCCATCACCAGGGCGGCTACATACTCGACCAGTCGGCCTGTCACGCCAACGCCGTGCTTGCCGAGCCGGGCGACGACCAGCGCCTTCTTGCCTGCCACCGCGATGATCGCTGCCTCAGAAAATAGCCACCCAAAATGCGCTTTCACCCGGAACGCCACCCCGCTAAACCGCCGCCATGGGTCGGGAACCGATAGATACACGCGCCATTGGGCTCGACGTTGGTCTCGGGTTTGTCAAATGGCTGACCGGTGCCGAAAACCTGCACTACGGCCTTTGGACAGGACTTGAACCCAAAGCCGAGAATATCGGCGCGGCTCAGACGGCTTATACCGACAAACTCTTCGGCTTTCTCCCCGGGGGAAGCCTCAGCATCCTCGACATCGGCGGCGGCGCCGGGGAAACGGCGCGCAAGCTGATTGCTCTCGGCCATGAGGTGGAAATCGTGGTGCCCTCGGCGCTACTGGCCGAACGCTGTCGGAAGAATGCACCCGAGGCGCGGGTTCACGAGATGACGTTCGAGGCTTTCACCACCAAGCGGCACTTCGATCTCTGCCTCTTCTCCGAGAGCTTCCAGTATATTCCGATGGAGATCGCCCTGGACAAGGCCCTCGGCCTCCTGCGCCCCGGCGGGCACGTGCTGATCGCCGATTGCTTCCGCTCGGACGAGTTTGCCCCCGGCGGCAAGACCAGGCTGCCGGGCGGTGGCCACAGGGCGTCCGAGTTCCACGATATGGTGAAGTCTTTGCCGGTGGAAAAAGAGGCCGAAGAAGACATTACCGAAGCGGTCGCCCCATCCATTGACCTCGAACAGCAGCTTTTCCATGTATTCGGCAAGGCGATCACGCGGGTCGACGAGGAACTGACAGCCAAGCGACCCAAGTCCCGCTGGATGGTCATGCGTGTTCTGAATCTCGCCCTCAGCGCGCGCCGCCGCCGCCGGCTGGACGCCCGCCTGCGCGGCAACAAACGAACCGGCGAGCTTTTCGTGAAAAACAACCGCTATCTGATTGTGCGTCTCAGGAAATCCTGACCGGCATGCGCCCGCGAGACCTAAATCTGGTCCACCGGGACGAGGGGACTGGTCCAGTCTCAAGCCTCGCGAACGCAACCCTACCCCTTAACTCGTCACACTACCCACCAATCTTCACACCGTTTACGAATGCGGGCCGGCGCACGGATTGAAATGCAATCTGCCGGGCTCGCGGGCTGAAATCGGCTCCTAAAATCTGGTCGCTCTTGCGAACGCCCAATCCTAGAAAACCCCCTTCTTGCCTTTGGGTCAATTTGCCCCGGCGATGATAGCGTGAGCGTTCCGTGAATTCGTGCGCGCTTCTGTGAACCGCTTTGTGAATGGAGACTGGCGACGAGAACAAAACGTGAATATTATCGGCGGATGACTGAGATTCGCGCGACGGCATCCTGGCGAGGGAATCGGCCATGAGCTTTGCCGAACTTTCAGCCATGTCCAATTTCACCTTCCTCACCGGCGCCTCCCATGCGGAGGAGTATGTGGATCGGGCCGCGCTTCTGGGGCTCAGCGCCATCGCCATCGCCGACGAGAACTCGGTCGCCGGCATCGTCCGCGGCCATACCCGTGCGCGCGAGATCGCGCGCCAGGTGAAGGAACGGCTGACCGGCGATCTGATCGGGCCGCCTGCCCCCCTTCCCGCCTGGGATCCACCGCCCTTGCCAGAGGAACGTTATCCCGGCGGCTCTCTTCATATTTCCCCAAATACGCACCCCCCGGTTGCCGGTTTTGAAACCCGGGTTCAGCGCCCCGCGCTTGACGCTTCAGCGGCCATTCTCAACGTGCCGCGCCTGATCCCGGCGGCGCGCCTCCGGCTTGAAACCGGCTTCTCCGCCACCGCCCTGCCGAAGACCCGCAAGGGCTGGGGCAACCTCTGCCGGCTGATCTCGCGCGGGCGGCTGAGGGCCGAAAAAGGCTCCTGCCTCCTCCACATGGATGATCTGATCGAGTTCGGGGGCGACCTTGCCCTCCTGATCCACCCACCCACAGGCGGAACGGCGAAGCGCGGCGCGGGCGGATGGCTGACAGAGGCGGAACGGCTGACGCGCCGCTTTGGCGAAGACTGTCATCTGGTGATAACCCCGCGCTATGACGGGCAGGATACCGAACGCTTCGAACGCATTGCCAAGCTCGCCCAGCGCCTGAAGCTTCCGACAATTGCCTCCGCCTGCCCCCGCATGCATCACGGCTCGCGCCGCCGCCTTGCCGATGTACTGACCGCCGTCCGCACCCGGGTAAAGGTCGACGAACTGGGGCGCGCCGCCCTTGCCAACGCCGAGCAGCGGCTTCGGTCCGAGCAAGAGATGCGCCAACTCCTCGGCCCCCATGAAGCCGCCGTCGACCGGGCGGCGGCTCTGGCCGAGACGCTCACCTTCCAGCTCGACGAACTCCGCTATGAATACCCCTCGGAAATCGCCGAAGGGGAAACCGCCCAGGACCGGCTGAAGCGCCTGGCCCATGAGGGGCTCAAATGGCGCTACCCTTCGGGCGCGTCGGATCATGTGAAAAAGCTCCTCGCCCATGAACTGGCCCTCATCGCCAAGCTGAACTACGAGCCCTATTTCCTCACCGTCCGCGACGTGGTGGCCTTCGCACGCTCGCGCGACATCCTTTGCCAGGGGCGGGGCTCGGCGGCCAATTCGGTGGTCTGCTACTGCCTCGGCGTCACCTCCGTTTCGCCCGAGATCGGCACCATGGTCTTCGAGCGCTTCGTCTCGGAGGCCCGCGACGAACCCCCCGACATCGACGTGGATTTCGAACACGAACGCCGCGAAGAGGTGATCCAGCATATCTACCAGCGCTACGGCCGCCACCGCGCCGGTCTCTGCGCCACGGTCGTCCACTATCGCGGCAAGCGCGCCATCCGCGAGGTGGGCCGCGCAATGGGGCTGACCGAGGATACGATCGGCGCCATCTCCTCGCAGCTCTGGGGGTTCTTCGACACCTCCGGCATGGCCGAGCAACAACTCCGCGAGATCGGCCTTGACCCCACCGACCGGCGGCTCAAGCAGACGCTCGAGCTGATTTTTCAGATCCAGGGCTTCCCCCGGCATCTGTCGCAGCATGTGGGCGGGTTCATCATCACCGAAGGCCGGCTGGACGAACTCGTCCCGATCGAAAACGCCACCATGGAGGACCGTACGGTCATCTGCTGGGACAAGGACGATATCGATTCCTTAGGCATCCTCAAGGTCGATGTGCTGGCGCTCGGCATGCTGTCCTGCATCCGCAAGGCTTTCGACCTGATCGCCATGCACCACCAGACCGACTATACGCTGGCGACACTGCCGCCCGAAGATCCGGCGGTTTACGACATGCTCTGCAAGGCGGACTCGCTGGGCGTCTTTCAGGTGGAAAGCCGGGCGCAGATGAACTTCCTGCCCCGGATGAAGCCCCGCACATTCTACGATCTGGTGATCGAAACCGCGATCATCCGCCCCGGCCCCATCCAGGGCGACATGGTGCACCCTTTCATCCGGCGGCGAAATGGCGAGGAGAAGATCGAGTTTCCTTCGGATGAGCTTGGCAAGGTGCTGGGCAAAACCCTCGGCGTGCCGCTCTTTCAGGAACAGGCCATGCAGATCGCCATCGTGGGTGCCGGGTTCACCCCGGAAGAAGCTGACCGGCTCCGCCGTTCGCTGGCGACCTTCAAGAAACACGGCAATGTCTCGGACTTCCGCATCCGCTTCATGAAGGGCATGCGCGAAAACGGCTATGACGATGATTTCGCCGCGCGCTGCTTTTCCCAGATCGAGGGCTTCGGCAGCTACGGTTTCCCCGAAAGCCATGCCGCCAGTTTCGCCCTTCTGGTCTATGCCTCCTCCTGGCTCAAATGCCACCACCCGGGCATCTTCGCCTGTGCCCTTCTGAACGCCCAGCCCATGGGCTTCTACGCACCGGCCCAGATCGTCCGCGATGCCAGCGAGCACGGGGTGGAGGTGCGCCCGCCCGACATCAATGCCTCGACCTGGGACAATATCATGGAGCCTGACGGGCGGGGCGGGCTGGCGCTTCGCCTGGGCTTCCGCCAGATCAAATCCATGCGCGAGGAGGAAGGCACCTGGATCGCCGTTGCCCGCGGTAACGGCTATCTCTCGGTCGAGGATGTCTGGCGCCGCGCGGGCATCGAGCCACGGCTTTTGCGGGTGCTGGCCGAAGCGGATGTCTTCGCCTCTCTCCGGCTGTCGCGGCGCGAAGCACTTTGGGCCGCCAGTGCGATTGCCTCGGACACGCCCCTGCCCCTCTTTGCGGGCGACATTGATGGCGAGGCCATAGACGAGCCTGCCGCCAACCTGCCCGACATGACCCTCGGCGAACATGTGGTGGAGGATTATGTCGCCATGCGCCTCACGCTCCGCGCCCACCCCATGGCCTTCCTGCGTCACCGGCTGACACCGGGAGCGGCGCCGCTCCACACCTCTGCGAGAAGAACTTGATCCAACGCAAGGCAGCAGGACGCATCCGGCAGTAGCCTCGATACCGAACAGACGCATGAGGCTCAAAATGCTTGAAATTTCATCTGCAAAACTCGTCCGCGTGATCCTTCTCACACGCGAGTATGGCCCCGAAAGCCAACAGCTTTACGACTATATCTCGGGCTTTAACGACGACGAAAAGATCAACCTGGTGGCGCTCATGTGGGTCGGGCGCGGCAGCTTTGCCGCCGATGACCTTGAAGAGGCAAAGGCCGTGGCGCAAACCGAGGCGACCGCGCCGACAGAGCAATATCTGCAAGGGCTTCCGGGGCTTGCCGAGGATCTCGAAACGGGAATGGAAGCGCTTGGCATCGATGTGACAGAGGCGGAGGATAGTCTCAGGTCCTACTGACACGAAATCGCGGCGCCGCTCACCTGTCCCAAATCAGCGTATCGACGCCAACGAACCGCCGCATCCGCTCTAATTCGGCCGACAGCTTGTCGAACCTCGTGGCCGACCAGCGAACACCCGGCTCGGGCCAGTGGTTCAGAACGGTCAAGGTCGACGTCTTGCGGTCCGCCTTGACCTCGATCCGGCCGACAAACCGATTGCCCTCCAGAAGGGGAAACACATAGTAACCCCAGATCCGCTTGGCAGCCGGCACGAACATTTCCACCCTGTATTCAAACCCGAAGAGCCGGCCCAGCCGGGTCCTGTCGCGAATGACCGGATCAAAGGGATTGAGGATCCGCAGGCGCGTGGTCGGCGATGTCAGCGCGGCCAACCGGTCCTCGATGTCGGCAGGTGCCAGCGCCTCAACCCACTGCCCGGCGGCCGTTTCCACTTCGACGCACCTTAGACGGTCGGCCGACCGATCTACCCAATCCCGGACTTCGTCCCGGCTGACCGCATCCCAGAACCGCTGCACATCCCCTGGTGTTCCAAACCCCATCCGATCAAGTGCTGCCTCGCAAAGCCAGTTCACCTGATCCCTGTCAGGAGCGGCAAGCGTGTGCAGGTCCCCCGGAAACACACGTTCGGCCAGATCATAGAACTTGGTGAAATTCACCCGGTGACAAGTCGCCAGCTCGCCGCAATACCACATGTAATCCAGCCCGACCTTATGGGGCGGCCGTGACCAGACTCCCTTGTCTCCCGTAATCCTGCTGTCGAATGCATGGGTCGAAAGGGCGCCCTCGGTTCTTATCCGTGCTTTGATCGCCTCGCGTTCTGCTGCATCCGGCAGGTGGTTCAGCCAACCCGACCGGTCCAGCTCGGCCTTTTTTCCGATGGAACTGGCGCTCCCAAAAGGGCAGGAACTCCATGGGGATAACTGAAGCGTCGTGAGTAAAATGCTCAAAGATCAAGCGATCGCGGGCCAGCAATCTGTCCAGCATCGGCTCCCGGTAATTCTGATTGCGGCTCCACAGGATATGGTGATGGGCGCGGGCAACAACCTGAATGCTGTCCAGCTGCACAAAGCCGAGTTTGCGGATGATATCCATCAGATCCAGAGGACCGGTCGGCGTCGACTGAAGCCCTTGTGACGACAGCCAGAGTTGCCGTGCCGTTCGGTTACCAATGCGTATGGCTGTCACGCCGCCCCCCTTCGCTTCGGCCACCCATAGCCGACCCCGGGACGAAGAGACAGAGCCGCTCCTGCCAGAGGATGTCAGTAGCCTCTGGTGACCTCGCCAGAATGGCAGGATAGGATCATGGCATGACAGATGCGATTGACGACAAGCCCCGCTGTTTCGGCTCGAAAACCAAGCTATATGCAGATTACCACGATACCGAATGGGGAGTGCCGGTGCGCGACGACCGCTTGCTCTTTGAGATGCTCATCCTCGAAGGGGCTCACGCTGGCCTCTCCTGGGAAACCATCCTGAAGAAGCGCGAGGGGTACCGCGAAGTATACCATAATTTCGACGTCGGGCGCGTGGCTGACATGAGCGACGAGGAAATCGCAGCCGCGCTCCAGAACCCCGCCATTGTGCGGCATCGCCAGAAAGTGCCGGGCGCGCGGACGAACGCGCGCATCTATCTGGACATGCAGGCAGAGTACGGCAGCTTCTCAGAGTGGCTATGGTCCCATGTGGACGGCACGCCGCTTCGCGGCGACTGGAAAACCACCGCAGTCATTCCGGCGGTGACGCCACTGGCCACCGAAATTTCCAAAGCATTGAAGAAGCGCGGCATGACATTCGTCGGGCCGACGATCGTTTACGCCTACCTTCAGGCCGTGGGTGTTGTGAACGACCACTTCCGGGGCTGCTGGATATCTCGGCAGAGGTGAACGCCCGGATCTTTTTCGGTTATTGAGGTGATCCCGGACTTGATCTTGGTAAACTGGCCGTTGGGAAAGTGATAACCCAGCTACTTCTTGCCGCCATTTCCACCGCCGCCGCCGTTGCTGTTACCGCCGCCGCCATCGCCGCCGCCGCCGTTACCGCCCCCGTTGCTGTTGCCCGCACCATTGCCGTTCCCGGGCGTCGAGCCGTTACCCGGCGAAGTGGCGGAAGGCCTGTTGCGTCGCTCCTCGCCACCCTGGCTGACGGCAACGACCTCGTTGGGCGAGACGCGCCCGTTTCCATCGAGATCGTATTTCTTCAATGCAGCCGCGGCGATCTGCTTTGGCACACGATAATCGCCGCGTTCGAAAAAACCGCGAATTCTTCTTCGGTGAAGAAGCCGTCTCCGTTGAGATCGAAATCCTGAAATTCAGCCGCCTGAGCCGCCCCCACAGCCAGAACCCCAAAAAGAAAAACGCCGACTGCCTGCAATCTTGATAGCACGCCTCGCTCCTTCGCGGACTTGAACTTGCGTTTCACCTAAGAGGCTAAGGTGGCAGGATAATGGCCGAGATTAGACGACTGTTTACCGTAATCGCCGCAGGATCTCGAAGCTCGCGTAACCGTCAGGCACCATGCCCTGGCTCGTCTGAAAACCCCGAATAGCCTGAATAGTGTTTGGCCCGATAATGCCGTCGACACCCTCTGTATTATAGCCTCGCGCGGTCAGAAGGCGCTGCATTTCCTTTTTTTCCGAGAACCGCAGGTTCCTGTCATCTCTCGGCCAGCCGGATTTCAGGGGTCCCGCCCCGCCGATCCGGTCCGAGAGATGTCCGACGCCAATCACATAGGCATCCGCCGTGTTATAGCGTTCGATCACATGAAAATTGTTGAAGATCATGAAGGCCGCGCCTTCGGCCCCGGCGGGCAGCAGGATCGAGGCGCGCCCGTGGTTCGGTACTCGGGCACCGCGCGTGTCGCGAACGCCCATAGCAGCCCACTCCGTTGGGCTTTTCTTGATGCGCTCACCGGTCAGCGAATAGTTGAAGCCGCGCGGCAACTTCACCTCGACTCCCCAGGGCTGCCCCTTCCGCCAGCCGAAGCGTTTAAGATAAGCGGCCGTCGACGCCAACGCGTCGGTCGGATCGTCCGACCAGATATCGCGCCGTCCGTCGCCCCGGAAGTCGACCGCGTATTCAAGATAGGAGGTCGGTATGAACTGGGTGTGCCCCATGGCCCCGGCCCAGCTTCCCGTCATGCGCCGAGGGGGAATGTCACCCGCCTGAATGATCTTCAGCGCCGCGATCAGCTGCGCCTCGAAAAACCGCCCGCGCCGCCCGTCGAAGGCCAGGGTTGCCAGTGCTTCGATGATCGGCACATCGCCCCGGAAACTCCCGTATGCACTTTCCAGACCCCAGACAGCGGCAACCACTTCGGCCTCGACCCCGAAGCGCGCTTCGATTTCCTTCAAGAGCCGCCGGTTCTTTCTTAAAGCGTCGCGGCCGTTCTTCACCCGGGTGTCCGAGGCCGCGCTATCCAGGTATTCCCAGATCTGCTTGGTGAATTCGGACTGATTGCGGTCTTTCTGGACCACGTCGCGATTATAACGCACGCCCCGGAAAGACGCCTCAAGCACACTGTTCCGAATACCGGCAGCCCGGGCGCGTTTGCGAAACCCGTCGATCCAGCGTTCGAAGGCGATGGATGAGCTATTGGCCTGGGCCAGCATGATCGTTCCCTCTTCTGTCCGGGGCGCCGGGCGCGGCTTGGGCGTAAGTGACTGCTCTGGCGCAGCGTGAACCGGCATCGCCAGACACAGCGCGAATAAGGCCGCAACGAACTTGCTCATGAACCTTGACCTGCTTCTGCTCTTTTCTTTGAACCTAGCGGGATTCGGGCTTTGCCGGAAGTCACGAGCGTGCAATCGGCGGAGGAGTGCCATCGGAATCGCAAGGCCACAGATTGACCTTGATGTCTGGCTGGTTCAGCGGTTTTCGGACTTGCTGCCAAGCAATGCCACGGCCAGAAGCCCAACGAAGCCAAGCACCATCACCAATCCGAAGACATCTCCTGTTCTGGCGTAGAGCGTTCCGCCGGATCTGAGAGGCAATTCCATCATCTGCACACCGCCCCAGGTATCCGGGTCTCCTTGCTCATACATGTCGATACTATTGATCACATTCCCCCTGCCGTCGATGATGGTTGACTTGCCGTTGCCGGTCTGGCGGAAGATTTGCATTCCGTTTTCTACCGCTCGGAACGTCGCCATCGCTGGATGGATATCGCGGATTGCGTACCAGTCATTGGAAGGCAGCAGCAGTAAATCGACGTCTTGCGCGCCAGCCTGCCTGATCACGTCCGGGAAATCTGCATCCCAGCAAATCGCAACGCTAAGTCGCCCGTAGGGCGTC